>Ga0209119_1000036_pt1 | contig 134574 bp, 112 predicted proteins | sample COG_03_FD_184747 | JGI IMG/M metagenome (GOLD analysis project Ga0209119, IMG submission 184747) | Pelagic Microbial community sample from North Sea - COGITO 998_met_03 (SPAdes) (version 2) | ecosystem: Environmental > Aquatic > Marine > Neritic zone/Coastal water | place: Helgoland, sampling...
TAGCATTTTCAATAAAAGTGGCTTCTGTCATAGGTAATTTTAAAGCAGTACCTAAACACGCACATCGTATTGATTTTTTGTCCAATAATGTTTTTGTTACTCCAATTGTTGTTATCCCTAATACTATTAGTGTAATTATTAAAGCTATATTAATTTCAAACCGCATTAAAAACATCAGTCCTAAAGCTGTTTCAATAAATGGATAAACTTTCCCATAAAAAGGAACACGTTTAGCTAAAGGGTCGTACATACGAAAGGATTCTGGAAAACCTTTTAAATCTAACATCTTGAAAAAACTAAAAACGATGTAGAATAAGCCCATAAAGTCCAGCATAAACTCGCTCCAACTCCAATTTTTATAATTTAACAATACGCTTGCTGACGCTATATAGAAGATGATGAGTAATAGTGGTTTAAGTTGTTGTAATTTGCTTTTTTCTTCTTCAATCTCAAAACTTGAAGATTGCGTAGACGTAAAAACATTCTTTATTTCTTTTTGAGTTATGGTATATTTCGATGCTAAAGACTTTTGAAGTTCTACAATATCAATATGTTTATCCATAGTTATTGTTGCTTCTTGATTTTCAAGATTAACTTCGACATCGGAAACATCATCTATATCTCTTAAACTGTTTTCTACAGATGCTTTACAACTGCCACAGGTCATTCCTTTTATTTTATATATATGTTTCATTTTTTTGGTAGCTTTAATGTTACTGTTTGATTAAATGATAAATCATCAATATGACCAGCAATAGCATTATCATCAGTTTTAAAATGCATATGCATATTGGTAGTATGATGAGTGAAAACTGCTTTATGCTTTGTGGAATAGAAGCCTATAATTTGAACTCTTCTATTTGCTAAAGTTCCATTTAAACCAGATTCCTTATGCTTTTTATGGTTGTGGATAGTATCACCATCTTTCCAATTTATGACGTGCCAATCCACAGAGGCGATTATACCTTCTAATAAGAAAGGAAATGGTTCTTCAGTATTGATTCCACTATTTGTGGCGAGTTCAAAAATTTGTTCTTCTAAATCACTTTTTGTCTTACTATTCTCGATTTGAAAAGTATCCCATTCTTCCACTTCAGCATATACTAATAAAGACGCTTTTAGACTATAAGAATCTTTAATTTGCAAGCTACTATCAATCACAAAGCTGTTGCTCGGTTTACTATCAAATATTTGTATTTCACCTTTGAGATTATCTACAGCACCAAGAGCATATAGATGTTTCTTTTTTGAAAGTGTATCTAAACTAATTACGGGTTGAATGTTACCAGACATTATTGTTCTTAAAGCTCCCGAATGTTTTACTAATATTGAGACTTCTTTTTTGTGTGTGTTTTGGCAAGAGGTAAAAGCAATTACCATTATTACCAATACGATTATATATGTTGATTTATTCATAGTTTAATTAGTTAAATAATTAATTATAGTAGTTTGTACAAAGTAGGTCTTCACAGATTCTATTTGGTTCATTTGAAACTTTAGCTGTAACTCTTGAATGTCTAAAACATCATTAAAATCAATCGTTCCTGTTTCATAGCTTTTGATTAAAATATCTTCTGCATCTTTTGCTTGTTTTAGGTTTTTAGTTTGAGTAGTATAACTTATTCTTGCAGAAATACGCTCATTAATCGCCTTGCTTAAAAGTGTTTCCAAAGTGTTTAATCGTTCCTGCTTTTGAACTGTTATTTCTTGCTGTTCTAACTCGTTTTGTTTGGTTTGGGATTTATATTTCTTATTGAAAATTGGGATTGACACCGAAACCATTGGCATTACAATATCCTTTCCGTTATCGCTGAAATCCATATTTGGCCTTTCTGAAACATTGATATAATCTAATCCAAAACCAATCATTGGACTGCTTTCTTTTTGATTTAATAATTCTGATTGCTCTATGGATTGATAGAGCTTATCATATTTTAGTAATTCAGGATGTAATGCTAAATTTTCAGAAGTAATATCAAAGTCTTCAGAAGGTATCATTACACTATCTACCACATTCACGGTAACATCATTATCTCTATTCAATAGATTATTGAATTTGGTTTGTTCTGCTAAAAATTGTTGTTGCAATACATCTTTTAATTGTTGCATTTCGTTTTGACGCATTTGCAATCGCAACACATCTACTGCGGATGCTTTACCAACCTCAACAGAAGTTAATGCCAACGTCTCATAAGTTTCTAATAGTTTAATGTTTTCAGTTAAGACCTCTTGCTTTGCTTTGTTCGCGTATAGATTATAATAGGATTGTGATACCGAAGCCATTAGTTTTCGCTTTGCGATAACAATGTCCTCGTATTTAGCATCTGCCAATGAACTCACATAATTTTCTCTCGATGTAATGGTTCCGAACCACGGTAACATTTGTTTAGCAGATACTTTAAAGCGTTGTGCACCTGTTCTGGTTTCCGGTTCACTTACAAAGTAACCAACTCCAAATTCGGTGTTCGGAATGGTATTGACTTCATTCACTTTTTCAGAAGCTCTTTTGTATTGTAACTCAAACTTTTGAATTTCTGGATTGTTTGTTAAGGCTTCATCTATGAGTACTTCTAATTGTTGTGCATTTCCTTTGAGAACAAAGAATAACGAACAAAGAAAAAAGACTGTTTTTATGTGTGATTTTATGTGTTTCATTTTACAGTTCTTTTAAGTTGAACTTCGGCTTTCCAGCTATATAATACTGGTACTACAAATAAGGTTATTAAGGCTATAAGCATTCCACCAAAACTTGGTATTGCCATAGGAATCATAATATCGCTACCACGTCCTGTTGATGTTAATACTGGTAATAATGCTAATATGGTTGTAGCTGTTGTCATTAAGCAAGGTCTGATACGTTTTTCTCCTGCTTCTACAACAGATGTTCTTACTTCCTTTTTATTATCTGGTGTGTTTCTATTGAAAGTTTGCGTTAAATACGTTGCCATAACTACACCATCATCCGTTGCAATTCCGAAAAGAGCAATAAAGCCCACCCAAACTGCAACACTTAAATTAATAGGATGCATCTGAAATAAATCACGTAGATTTTCGCCAAAGAAATTGAAGTTTAAAAACCAATCTTGACCATAGAGCCATATCATTAGAAATCCGCCTGCAAATGCTACTGCAATACCTGTAAATACCATTAATGATGTACCTACAGAACGGAATTGGAAATACAGAATTAAGAAAATAATTGCTAATGCTAAAGGCACAACAACCGACAAGGTTTTTTCGGCTCGCAACTGATTTTCGTATGTTCCTGTGAATTGATAATTAATACCTTTTGGTACTACTAATTCGCCATTATCTATTTTTTCTTGAATTAAGGCTTGTGCATTTTCTACAACACTTACTTCTGCGAAACCATCCATTTTATCAAATAATACATAGCCTACTAAAAAGGTGTCTTCACTTTTAATTACTTGTGGACCTTGTTCATATTTTATTGTTGCCAATTCGCTTAAAGGAACTGGACTGCCTTTTTCTACTGGTACATAAATCTGTTTTAAGTCGGTTGGATTAGCTCTTAACTCTCTTGGGTATCGAACACGTACACCATAACGCTCTCTACCTTCAACGGTTTGGGTTAATACCATTCCGCCAACTGCAACTTTCAAAACGTTTTGAACCTCTTCAATGGTAACGCCATAACGTGCAATTTTTTCTCTATCAATATCAATTAACAAATAGGGTTTCCCTACGATACGGTCTGCAAAAACAGCTTCATCTTTTACACCTTCAGCTTGTTTCAAAATATCCTCTAACTGCACACCAAACGCTTCAATTTGTTTTAAATCTTGACCTTTTACCTTGATACCCATTGGCGCTCTCATTCCTGTTTGAAGCATTACCAATCTGGTTTCAATAGGTTGTAGCTTTGGTGCAGAGGTAACACCAGGCAATTTGGTGACTCTTACAATTTCATTCCAAATATCGTCTGGTGATTGTATTTCTGGTCGCCAATTTCTATAAAACTCACCATCATTATCTTCTATTAATTGAGAGTTTTTAATTACGCTCAAAGTAACATCTTTAGTATTATTTGGATTTGCGATGAATCGTCCATCTTTCAATTCAAACAAACCATCTTCATTTATTTTATAGCGTTGACGTTCTTCGTTTTCATTAAGCATATATTCTGGTTTGTACTGAATGATATTTTCATACATTGATAATGGCGCTGGGTCTAAAGCTGATTCTGTTCTTCCTGCCTTACCAACTACGGTTTCAATCTCTGGAATACTGGCTACTGCCATATCTAATTGCTGTAAAACACGTTTGTTTTCTTCTACACCAGAATGAGGCATCGAGGTTGGCATTAGTAGAAATGAGCCTTCATTTAATGAGGGCATAAACTCTTTGCCTGTATTTTTCATAATGAAAAATCCTGCAATGACAATAGCTGTTGGGACAGACAAAAAGAGCAACTTATTATCTAAACACCACTTTAAAATACGTGTGTAGTATTTTATAAATAATGAGAAAACACCTAATAAACCAAAGCAAATAACACTCACAAAAATGAGATTCCAAAAAATGCTTTTATCAATGCCTAATGGTCTCCAGTATTCTGCTAACAAGAATACAATAGCTGATACCGAAATAATGATATTGATAAGATTAGCTTGCTTGTCTGTTATCTTACTTTGAAGATTGAGAAGTGCTGTAATTCCAAACGCTATCAAAATCAATCCTAACCAATATCCATAGACTATTGCTACAATTCCCAATGCTATTAAAACGCCATTTAAAACATATTTAAAAGTGTTATTAATGCTTTTCTTTCGGAATAAAAATGCAGCGAAAGGCGGAATTAAAAATAGCGCTACAATTATAGAAGCTGTTAATGCAAAGGTTTTTGTGAAAGCCAATGGTCTGAATAGTTTTCCTTCTGCACCAATCATCGTAAATACAGGAATGAAACTAATAATGGTGGTCATTACTGCGGTTACGATTGCACCAGATACTTCGGCTGTTGCGTTGTAAACTACCGTGTTAATGGATTGTGTGCCATCATCTTCATCTAAATGTCGAATTATATTTTCTGATAGTATAACACCAACATCGACCATTGTACCAATAGCAATAGCAATACCAGATAATGCGACAATATTAGCATCGACACCAAAGAGTTTCATCGCTATAAATACCATTAAAACTGCTACTGGCAGTAGTCCAGAAATTAATACGGACGCTCGAAGATTAAACACCATTATGATTATAACCAAAATGGTAATCAATATTTCAAGAGTTAAGGCTTCATTGAGTGTACCTAAAGTTTCTTGAATTAATTCTGTTCTGTCATAAAAGGGTACTATGGTTACTTGGGAAGTTCTACCATCCGCCAATACCTTTGAAGGTAATCCTGTACTTAATTCATTAATTTTTTCTTTTACGTTATTGATGACTTCCATTGGATTTGCACCATAACGAGCAACCACAACAGCACCAACAACTTCTGCACCTTCCTTATCTAAAAGCCCTCTACGTGTTGCAGGACCTAAAGAGACTTTTCCAATATCTTTTATTCTGATTGATGTATAGTCTTCGGAAGTGACTACCGCATTTTCGATGTCTGAAATGGATTTCACATAACCCAAACCACGCACTAAATATTCGGCTTGGTTAATTTCCAAAGTTTGTGCACCAATATCTTTATTGCTTTCCTTAACCGCTTTTACAACGTGATGCAATCCAATATTATACTGACGCATTAGTTCTGGATTTACATCCACTTGATATTCTTGAACATAGCCACCAATAGAAGCAACCTCTGAAACACCACTTGCAGAGGACAACGCATACTTTACATAGTAATCCTGAATACTTCGTAATTCCTGTAAATCCCAACCACCAGTTACATTACCGTTTTCATCACGACCTTCAAGCGTGTACCAAAATATTTGTCCTAATCCTGTGGCATCTGGACCCAATGCAGGATTAACACCTTCGGGTAATAAACCACTTGGTAAGGAATTAAGTTTTTCGAGAATACGACTTCTACTCCAGTAAAATTCTATGTCTTCTTCAAAAATGATATAGATACTTGAAAAGCCGAACATAGAAGAACTACGGATCGTTTTTACCCCAGGAATTCCTAGCAAGGACGTCGTTAATGGGTACGTAATTTGATCTTCAATATCTTGTGGTGAACGACCATCCCATTTAGTAAATACTATTTGTTGGTTTTCACCTATATCTGGTATGGCATCTACAGCAACAGGATTGCTTGGTAAGAATCCTGTATCCCAATTGAAAGGTGCGTTGACTGTTCCCCAACCTATAAAGAGAACTAATAATAAAACTGCTACGAGTTTATTTTCTATTAAAAATTTGATGCTTTTATTTAGCATTGGCTTTGATAATTAAACAATTAGACATTGGTGTTTGAAAAACACCGAATACAGCAAATTATCCTTACGACATTGCAGTCATAGGATAAAAGAGTCTATTGTTTAAAAATCAAATTAAGTATGTCTCGTCAATCTTGTAGAGTTGCCTGACGACGAGTGGCGGTTTATATTCTTCGTAAGTAGATACATTATTGTCTAAACCTTCAAAAAGGTTAATAAAAGTATAAACAAATGAAGCGATGAATACCTGTTGCTCAAATGAGATTTTGTCAACTTGCAATTGTAATTCGTCTTGACCTTCAATTGCTAATTGTTCATCATCACAACAATTTTTCTTGGTAATAGAACATCCTTCGGTTGAAGGCTTTTCCATTTCCATTCCGCACCCTTTGGCTTTTTGAAAGATAGCAGTTTCTACTAAAGTATCTCCACAATAATGCATATTCACAGTAAATGACATTGTAGAGCATAACACTACAAAAGCCATTGCTAAAGACATTATTTTATGGAAAAACTGCTTCATATTGATTGCGAAGTTACGAAATTTTAACAACTATTGATTTTGTTTAACAGAAGTTTAATTGAATAATCTGCTTAATCCCAACTCATTCGTTGTAATCTAACTGCATTTAAAATTGCTAATAATGCTACTCCTACATCTGCAAAAACTGCTTCCCACATTGTGGCTAAACCACCTGCTCCTAATATCAATACAATAACTTTAACTCCAAACGCTAAAATGATATTCTGCCAAACAATTTTTCTTGTAGAACGACTTATTTTAATGGCTCTAACTACTTTTGAAGGCTGGTCTGTTTGAATTATAACGTCTGCTGTTTCAATAGCTACATCACTACCTAAACCACCCATTGCAATACCAACGTTACTCGCTGCTAAAACTGGTGCATCGTTAATACCATCACCTATAAAGGCTATTTTGTTTTCAGGATTTTTCTTTAAAATTTCAACTTCGTTTAATTTATCTTCTGGTAGTAAACCACCTTTAGCATTTTCGATATTCAACTCTTTAGCGACTTGTTGCGTAATGGAATCTTTATCACCGGAAAGCATCATAATATTTTTAATGCCTACTTTGTGTAATTCTGTAATAGTTTCTTTTGCATCCTCTTTTAATTCATCCGCTATTACTACATAACCTGCAAATTGATTATCGATTGCAACTAATACTATAGATTCTACAATAGTTTCCGTTTCACTTGGAATATCAATACTATTGGTAGTCATCAAGGCTTTGTTACCTACTAAAACAGTTTTATCGTTTACTATACCTTTTAATCCTTTACCAGCAATTTCAGAAACTTCTTTTGCTTCATAGCTATTTTCAGTTCCTTTATATACCATTATGGCTTTAGCTATTGGATGCGTGGATTGTTCTTCCATCGCCATTAAATATTGCATAAATTCGGTTTCTTTCCAACCGATTGCTTTTACTTCTTTGATTTTAAAAACACCTTTGGTAACGGTTCCTGTTTTGTCCATTACCAAAGTATTTATCTTGGTCATTGCATCTAAAAATGAAGCACCTTTAAATAAAATTCCATTTTTTGAAGCTGCTCCCAAACCACCGAAATAACCTAATGGTATTGAAATCACTAACGCACAAGGACAAGATATTACCAAGAAAATTAATGCTCTGTATAACCAATCTCTAAATACATAATCATCTACAAAAAAGTAAGGTATAAAAGTAACACCAATAGCTAAAAACACTACAATTGGTGTGTAGATACGAGCAAACTGTCTGATAAACAATTCTGTTTTAGACTTACGAGCTGTTGCATTTTGAACCAAGTCTAATATTCTCGCAATAGAACTATCTTCAAAGATGTTGGTTACCTCAACTTCAATAACGCTTTCTAAATTAATACTACCTGCATAAACCTTTGCATCTTTCTGAATAGAATCTGGTTTGCTTTCTCCTGTTAATGCTGCGGTGTTTAGAGATGCTTTTTCGGATAATAAAATACCATCCAATGGAATTTTTTCACCTACTCGAATTTGTATTTTCTCGCCAATATTTACAGCTTCGGGCGATACACTTATATAATCACCATCACGAAATACATTGGCTTCTTTTGGCCTAACATCTAATAAGGCTTTAATATTTCCTTTTGCTCTATTAACTGCTGCGTTTTGAAATAATTCTCCTACTGCATAAAATAGCATTACTGCCACACCTTCAGGATATTCACCAATGATAAACGCACCAATGGTGGCAATAGACATTAAAAAGAACTCGGTAAAAACATCGCCTTTTATAAGACTTTTCCATCCTTCTTTAATTACAGGAAACCCAACTGGAATATATGCTAAAGTGTACCAAACTACTCGAATCCATCCTTCAAATTGAGGAATGGCATCAAAATAATCTACAGCAATTCCTACGATTAGCATCACAAAACTTATAAGTGCTGGAATGTATGTTTTGAATGCACTTCCATTTCCGTGGTCGTGACCATCATCGTGAGAATGTTGTTCTTCTGAATTTGGTTTTAAATCTCTTAAATTGACTTTCTTTTTTTTCATCAAGTTAGTTTTAACAACAACTTTTATTTTCTTGAATTGGTGGACAGGGAACTGTTCCATAAGAACAATACACACAACAATCACCTTCGTTTGGTTTTAGAACCGTTTTACAATGCTCACACTCGTAGAAGAATTGACAAGCATTTGTTGGCATATCTTCTACTTTTTTATGTCCGCAGTTAGGGCAAGTGATTTCCGATTTTAATATGGTTTTCATTAATTTTCTTTTTTGTTAGTTACTTTATAACCTGTTGCGTTAATTGCTTTCTCAATCTCCAATTCATTGGTTTTAGTTTCGTCAAACTCAATGATTGCGTTACCATTTTCGTATGATGTTTTTGAGTTTACAATTCCGTTAAGTTTATTTACTTCGTGGTTAACGTGTGCTTCACAACTGGCACAAGTCATTCCACTTATTTTATACTCTATTGTTTTTATATTTGATTTATCAACTATTATGATTTGTTTTTCGGTTTTTGGATATAACATACTTGAGTAGTATGGGAAAGCCAACATCACAATTGCAAAAGCTGTTACAATGCCTAAAAAGGTTTTTGACTGCATAAATTTTGGTTCTTTATCCGTTTCACATTCACAGTCGATTTCTTTTTCTGGTTTTAATTTTTGATACCAAGCAAAGAGAAGAACTAATATAGTTAGCCCTATTAAGTAAGGTCTAAATGGTTCTATCCAAGAAAAAGTTGAAGCTACACCACTTGTTCCTGCAATTAATGCCAAAACAGGTGTGATGCAACACAATGAAGCTGTGATTGCTGTTAGGATACTTGTAACCGCTAATTTATTTTTCATTCTATATCTAATAATTTTTCAATGTCTTTTGGAATAGGCATACGTTTTAATGGTGGTACGTTTGCGCCACCAGTATTACCAAGTGGAACGTGATTTATAAATGATTTCCAGCCACCCACAAACAACCTAACTATTTGACCTATTACTTCTTTAGTATCTTTTTGTCTAAATCCAAATTTTAGCATTAGCCAATGTGAATAGGTATGTTCTATAGGATAAGACTGTCCTATTATATGACTACGCTCTAAATGAAACCAAGCATAACCAAACTGTTTATTTTCTAAACATAAACTGTATTGTTTTATTTCTTCGTTATAAGCCTGTTTAAGATGTTTAGGTATTTTAGTATTAAACTTCATATCCACTAATTTTGGATAAAAGTAATTTAATAGTAAGTGCAATGGAAGTGCATTTGTTATCCACTACACTTATCACATATACCTTTTACAACCAAGTTTACATTTTCCGAAACAAAGCCATCAGGCACTTTAATTTGAGGGATTTTATGGTTTGTTAAGCAAATGGTTTCATTGCAATTGTTACAATGGAAGTGTAAGTGTAAATCTGTTTTTATATCACAACTACAACCTTGTTCACACAATGCATATTTAGTAATTCCTGTGCCATCATCAATTTGATGTACAATATCCTTTTCTTCAAAAGTTTTAATAGTTCTGTATAAGGTAGTTCTATCTGCTTTTTCAAAAGCATTTTCAATGTCACTCAATGTTACTGCTATCTCTTTTTCTGCAAGAAACTTATATATAAGCAAACGCATTGCCGTTATGCGAATATCTTTTGACTCTAATAATTGTTCTATTGTTTCCATAATTAATCGTGGTGTTCGTTTCCAAATGGTTTAATAATAAGTCCTACACTAAATATAAAACCATCTGTTGGCGCATATATTTCTGGGAAAACAGGATTTTCGTGAGGTGGTAAAACCAAAGGTGAAAACCTGCTTTGTCTTCTATCTGTAAAGTTTTCAAAATTTACAAATACACTTCCTAATTTAAAGTTACGCATAACCAATAAGCCCATAGTTACAAAGTCTGTAGTCTCTGTTCCATTAGATAAAAACTGTTTGCCTGTATAAAAGGTTTCGTAACCAATTCGCCATTTTTCAGATTCGTACATTAATACACTACCTGCGTTGTGCTTTGCGGTTAATGGCTTCTGTGGATTACCAGGTAAATAATTTAGTTTAGTATCAATAAGCGCATAGTTTAAAAACCATCTAAAGTCTTTGTATGTAAATTTTATATTTGTTTCTGCTCCTTTACTAAATATTTCATCTGTTGCATTTTCAAACTGAAATAATCCATTATCTGTTGAATTTAAAAGCAATCCATCATTTATTGCAGTCACATAGAATAATTGATTTATAGAAAAACCAATCTCATCAGATAAACGTGTTTGATAATTCAAATCAAAATTAACACCATAAGAACGTTCTGCATCTACTGTAGACTTATTTATTGCAAGCACATTTTCAAAATTGATATATTCTGCTTCCTCTGTAAAAATATCTGGAATCTTATACCCTAAACCTCCACCAATTCTACTTGAAAATCCACTATTATTTTTATAGAGTAGTGAAATTCTTGGAAGTGGAAAGAAACCGAAATCAGTATTATAATCTGCTCTTAATCCAGTTTCCAATATCCAATTATCTGATATGTCGAAGATATTATTTGCAAATGCTCCAAAGGTTACATCTTTTTGGTCTCGCTGTAATGGTGCGTTATCATTTTCATCGAAATTTGAGGTATATAGATTAGCTCCAACTATCCAATCCGTTTTTTCTGATGCTGTATTATATGTGATTTCAGTAAAAGTATTTGTTTGTTTGCCATCAAAATTAAAATCAGGAACTGTTAAATTTCTATCGAAAAAAGAGACACTATTTTTAAATTCTAATGAACTTATAGAATCTAATTGAGTTTGATATACCAATTGACTGCTTAATCGTTTTGAATTGTTCTCTTCTGTGTATTGATGAATACCATCTTCACCATTTTCAATTTTGGTAATATCTCCGCCAATTCTATCATCATACGTTCCGTTTAATCCAAACCAAAGTGTTGTTTTATCTGATGGATAATAAAACAATTTAGGATTAAATGAAATTGATGTCGTTTTTGGTAAATTACTAAAACCATCATCTTCTGGGTCATACGCTTTTTGATAGTGACCAGAGCCGTAAAGTGAAACACCGAATTTTTCATTTCGTTTGCTATAAAACACATTGGCTGTACTTCCTAATGCTTGTGTCTGCGTGAGCATTATGTCTAATGCAGGTTCTTCGTCTGGTGTTTTAGATACCATATTTACTAATCCTGCAATAGCACCTCCACCGTAAAGTGTTGATGAACTTCCTTTAATAATCTCAAATTGTTGTAAGTCTAAAGGTGGTATTTGTAAAATACTTAATCCACTTGAAAAACCACCATATAATGGAAACCCATCTCTTAAAAGCTGTGTGTATCTACCATCCAATCCTTGAATACGAATATTGGTACTCCCACTACTTAATGATGTTTGTTGCATCTGTATTCCTGTACTTTCACGAAGCACCATAGAAATATTAGTAGGGTTCATTATTGCTTTTTCTCCTAATTCCTCTGCACCGATAAACTCGATACGTGTAGGTATTTTTCTTACGGTTCTCGTACTTCTTGTAGATTGCAATACTACTGCATCTAATTGATTGCCACCCTCTTTTAGTTTAAACATTAATTCATTATTACTTGGAATTTGAATTGTTGTCTCAAATGTTTCAAAACCTAAAAAGGAAATTATTATTTGATGCTGACCGTCTGGTATTTCTGTAAATTCTGCAATACCATCAAAATTAGTTACAGCACCTTTTTCTAATGCTTCAAAGTAAACCGTAGCACCCATTAAAGGCTCGTTTTCAGCTTCTGTTAGGACTTTAATTTGTATGTCTGATGTTTGTGCCTGTAACGATAGGCAAAGTATTAAAATGAGCTTTATGCTCAATATGTATTTATTCATTGAAATAAAATTGTAATTAACTAAATAATTGATTTAAAATCGTGTTGTTTTAGCTTATTACTTGTGGCGGTTGCCAAATGTTGGAAAGGAAATTAAACCTATAAATAGGCTGATATGTAGAAATTAACTCCGTTGAAATTTCAATATTGAGTTTTAAATTAAATGTCTTGATTGGTTCGTAAGTAATGGACATACCGCAACAATTACAAATACAAGTGACAGGACAAGAATCGTCACTATCTTCTTGGTGGTTGTGATTAACACCTATTTCGTCTTGATGTTGGTCTTCTATATTTTGACCATCAGAACAAGGCTTTGCTGAAAGCAATAGTATTATTAAGGATAATATGATTGTTACAAATTTCACAATTACAAAGATAAAAATTTAATGATGCAATGGTTGTGCAAATTAATTACAAAAACCATAACGCATCTTTAGCATCATCTGGAACGCCATTATTAAAACGCGGTGCTATTTGTGCTACCATTTCAGGATATTTTATGGTGATTGGTACATTTTGTTGTCGAAGTGATTTCCAATACAGTCTGCTAAACTGATACACTTGCGTTAATAATTCTAACACTACATCTGCATCTTCAAAAGCATCTTCATCTGGACTGCTTACCTTAATTTTTATTGGAAATGGATAACCATCTGTATCTGAATAAAAACGGTCACTTGGATAGCGTGCATTGTTGAACAATAGGAATTGATTTTCGCTAATACGTATGTATGTGCCACTTACAGGCATTAACTTTTTACCCCAATTGAGGTCGTAAGCAATAATATCTTCTGCTTCTGTTTTATTGATATTTAAAATGTAGAGCGGAATTTTTAACCCTAATGTATGCATCCCTCTAATAATTGGTTTTAGTTCCTCGTAACTCATTTCCTTATAAAAGTGAATGACTACTTTATCTGCTTCTGCAACGGACGTAAAATCTCTAATGGCTTTACATATACTTCCTGCCAATAGGTCTGTTTCGCTTTGGTCGAAATACTCGAACTTTCTAAACAAGCCATTGTTTTGAAAACTAAAGGCACTTGCTATATACCGCCTGTTTTCGCCTTGATTGGTAAATGCACCAACACCAATTACTAATTCTTTTTTATCGGTTACTGCAAGTTTCCAAGGTGCGCCACCTAATTTGGCGTGAATTGCCAATGCCATATTTTGTAATGAGAATTGGAAGTTGTATTGATTCTCGATATTGACCACCATTTTTTCATAATCTACAACTTGTGTAACAATACCTTCGTTTAAAAACAATTCCTTTATTTGAATATAAATTTCTCGGTCTTCGGGATCTGGTGTAAACTTATCGAATGGGCTTAAATAAAAAGCAGCATACTTTACATTGTCGTGGTCAAATTTTAGGTTTTCCAGCTTTTGGATGATGTCTGGTAAAGGGTCGTTTTCGTTTGTAAATTCAATAAAATGTTCTTTGGATGTTGATGCTTTTATGTTTACATAATCCTCTATTCCTTTAAAATATTTCTTTTGTGCTGTGACACCAAATTTTAAATTGTTATAAAAACTTTTTACAGCTTCTTTATGTGAGGTGTGGTATATAAAAAAGAATTTAATATTTGGACCTTTAGGACGTCTGTAAGGTGTAAACATATTCATAGCCAATTTAGGCACTAAATGCGTTTTTTTATTCCCATATTGGTCTTTACCAAATTCCAATAAACCTACTTCTGGATTGATGTGGTTAATACGATTACCTGATACTTTTATGTTTTCTGGAGTAACTACATCTACAGAATTATACAAGTCACGAGTAATGGTTCGAATGAAAGATTTAGAACCGTCTGTGTCATTTAAGATTTATAAACCCGAAAATATTAATAAACAAGAATGGGAGGAGTTTTTAAGACTTTATAATTTGTTATCTCTAATATAAATAATGTCAAAAAGTAGACTCTCCAAATCAACATTTATTCGTGGACTTCAATGTGAAAAGTCATTGTATCTCTATAAGCATCAATATAGATTAAAAGATCCTACACCTTCATCACTACAAGCGGTGTTCGACCAAGGAACCAATATTGGTTTATTGGCACAAGAACTATTTCCCAATGGTGCTGATGCGTCTCCTGAAAATCATTTTAAAATGTTTGAATCGGTGAGGAAAACACAGAAGTTTATTTCTCAAGGGGAGTCAATAATTTATGAAGCAACATTCCTGTACAACAACGTTCTTGCTGCATTAGATATATTGGTCAAAGATAATGATGGTTGGAAAGCGTACGAGGTAAAAAGTTCTACTAAGGTTTCGGAGACCTATATCAAGGATGCTGCCATACAATATCATACCATCACAAATTCTGGAGTTGATTTAAAAGACATATCGATTGTTCATATTAATAACCAATACACGAGAGAGGGAGAATTAGATATACATCAATTGTTTACCATTGAATCAGTGTACGATCAAGTTTTAGAGTTTCTCCCACGAATACCAAATGAAGTCAGAAGACTCAAAAATGTGATTGAGAGTTCTGAAATTCCAAATGTAGATATTGGTCCTCATTGTTCTGATCCTTACGATTGTGATTTTAAGGGAACCTGTTGGAAACACATTCCTGACTATTCAGTTTTTAATATTTCAAGACTAAACAAAGACAAGAAATTTGATTTATACAACCAGGGAGTAATCACATTAGATGATATTGATTTAAGTCAAACAGACCTGAATCCAAATCAATTGTTACAGGTTCAATCAGAAGTTAATGGGACCACTCATATTGATATTGAAGAGATAAGAAACTTCACAAATGGATTAATTTATCCTTTATACTTTTTAGATTTTGAAACAATTGGTCCCGCAGTTCCAAAATATAATGGTAGTAGACCATACCAACAATTAGTATTTCAGTATTCACTTCACATTCAAGAGACTTTAACCTCAGTAATAGAACACAGAGAATATCTTGCAGATCCATCTCAAGATCCAAGAATTGGGTTCATAGAACAACTCATTGAGGACTGTGGTACCAGTGGAGACATATTAGTCTACAATATTGGTTTTGAGAGAGGGAAACTAAATGATCTAATCGATGTATTCCCTGAGTTTTCTAATGAGTTGTTAGGGATTGTAAATCGTCTGAAAGATCTAATGATTCCGTTCCAACAGAAATGGTACTATACCCCCGAAATGAAAGGAAGTTATTCAATAAAGTACGTTCTACCTGCACTGGTTCCTGAACTCTCATACAATGATCTTGATATTAAAGAAGGAGGTACAGCATCTAATACTTTTCTTTCGATGGTAAACGGAACATTTGCGGGTGATGTTGAAGAAACAAGAAATCAACTCTTGGAGTACTGTAAGTTAGACACCTTCGCGATGGTCAAAATTCTGGAGAAACTACTACTAATATAAAACTGATTTTCTTTCAAAAAATTGAAAAATTTTATTTTTTAAAAACTCGAGTTTTTACAAAAAAAACCAGAAAAATCTGGAGCGGGGTATTCACCCCCTCTGGAGAAGTCGATTTCACCCTAAATAGAGGGGGGATACGGCAGGGGATGCTGCAGGGAGGGCCCCCACGGGATGATCCTTCACCAATTTTAATCGGCAAAATCCATTAATCACAATAATAGCGTACACTTTAATTTATGAGTGTTTTGATAGCGATAAAATATAGGTTTTATGCTGCATGAGGGGTGTGGCTGCTATAATTTTAGGGTATAGATAGGTAAACCTTAAAATTATGAGTATTTCAATATTATATACAAGAGTTTCGAGTGTAGATCAGAAAACGGATCGACAAAGAGTAAAAGAGGATGAATTTGATAAAGTTATCGAAGATAAATGTTCGGGAGCCATTCCAATTTTTGAAAGACCCGAGGGTTCAACCCTAAAAACCCTTATAGATCGACAATTGATCAAGTCAATTTCTGTTTGGCAAATTGATCGTTGCGGTCGTGACCTTAGAGATATTATAAATTTTATTCATTACACCACTGAGAGAGGAATCCCTGTAAATTTTTTATCGCAAGGTCTATGCACACTCAATGAAGACAAAGAGGAAAATCCGATCTCTAAAATGATAATCTCAATTCTTGGAGTGGTTGCTGAAATGGAACGAAAACTTTCAAAAGAACGTCAACGTGAGGGTATTGAGTTGGCTAAATTAGATCCAACAAAATATCTTGGAAGAAAACCAGGTTCTAACGAAGATCCAATTAAGTTTTTATCAAAACCACAAAATAAAAAGGCGTTAGACTTACTAAGAAAGGGATATAAAAACATTGAGGTTGCTAAGATCACGGAGCTTCATGTGAATACCATCACTAAAGTTAAACGACATTTATAATGGATACCTTTTTTACTATTTACTTTATTGTTGTTGGGGTATTATTCACTCTAAACCTGATATCTGTGCTAATTAAATTCTTCATTACTGAAGGTGAAGACTGGCAATTTCAGTTGGCAGAGGATGTATTGAACTGGTGCCTTCATCTTTATCCAATACGTAAACAAAAACCACTACTGACTTTAGTTGAGGGTAAATCTCATCTTGCGGGAGAGTATTGTTTCTACAATAACACAATTACCATCTACAGGAACAACAATGTAATACGCAGAGAACTAATCAATACTGTTATCCATGAGTATTTCCATTATTACCTAATTACATCGGAGTCGAAATCTAAACTCTATCATGATCAACTGGATCAATTCTCATTGGAGCAACACCCGCAGGAAATTCTTTGCAATACTATGGGTGAAACTCTTACAAAGGTCTATTTGAAAAATAAATAAAAACGGACGTTATTTCACAAGGAGGACAATAACCCAAGAGATTATACCAATCATATTTAGTGTAATACAATGATCAAATTCACGGATTAAACAGATATAATCGAGAATTAGTTTCAATATCAGTTGGTATTTTATTAGTTCGAACTGTCAAATTTTTCACGACAAAAAAATCCAAATTCGTTCAATAAAATCAACTTTTCAGGATCTAATTCGTGTTCTTTTAGAATATGTAATCGTTCTTCAAAGAAATCATTTAACAACTCCATATTAGATGGATTATTAAACCCACAATTGATCAAATATCGATTGAAATATTCATAATCTAAATTATTTTTTCCTTTTAGCATCTTCTTTTATTTTTTTTAATTTTTCGATTACCGATTCCCTTATAAGATCTGATGTTGTGTATTTTTTGTTATTTTCTTCAATAACACAATCTATCAAATCTTTGAATTGACTTTCTGTTATTCTTACGATTACCCTTTTTGATTTTTTCTCTTTCATGATTTTGTTTCTATATAAATATCATGAAATTCAAAATTTGTCAGACAAAAAAAAGTAATCTTGCACATCGCTTTTGAGTTTGCTATTTTTACATAAATCTAAGTAAGTGAAAGTTAAAATCTCATATCTAAATTCACAGGGACGTGACAACATAGCTGAAGTTGTTGATATGTTTTCAAAGGATAGAGGTCCATTGACTTTTGAATTACTTGAGAATAATTATTCTTCGGATCACTTTCAATATCATCGAGATTTAACAAAAATATCCATTGATGATTTGAAGGAATTGTCCAGGTTAATTAGGTTAGATCACTCGATAGGAAGTGATGACTTCGTTGTTGTAATCTCTCAAAAAACTATTGATGCCTCAGTAATTAATATTACATCATTAAAAGATTGGTATAGTTTCTATTACGAACAGAATATACTTGTTAAGTCAGGTGGTTGGAGTAATATAACAGAGGGTAAACCATATCTTGCTATTGCTCATCAAATCATTGAAAATATATTTCAATACCTCGGTAAACTGGATTTAAATTCTATTCGTTTACAAGATTCTATTCATATGGAAACAGAAGTTTGTATTAATGATTTTTGTGAAAAACCAAATGAAACTAAGGGGAAAATTAGATCGGGTTACATTTGTAGGAGCTGTATACAATCAGCATTAAATTATACCTCCAATGATTATGTTATTCAAATTAAAAACATCTTAAGTAGAATTAGTAATCGGTTAAGAGAGAACTATGACTTTAACTTTTCCGATAATGAATTGAAAATTCAGGTAACTGAAAATTATAAAATTGAAATTGGTGGGCAACCTTTGGATTTTGGTCATAAAGGTAAATTATCTCATGTTGTTTATCTCTTTTACTTAATCAATCACAAGTCTAAGTTTGGACGTAAGGATCTTTCAATAGGTGGTGTGGCTCACGAAAAATTCATGTTATTATATAATCATATATATAGTAAAATATATGAAGATGAGGTTAATCGGTACGTGAAGAGTATAACATCAGTTCATTCACGGATTTCCACCCGTATAAAAAATCAATTGAATATTGAGGCGTTGGCTCATAAGTATGGTTTTAACTCTTCAAATACAAAACAAGATGTTACAGTGTATTACATTGATATCTCCCCAGAACACCTAAGTATTCCCTCAGATCTTTTGAGTTTTAAAGTGAATTACTGATATCCTAAATTTCAATCGCAGCGCTGCGATTGAGGTATACCTTTTCCTTTCGTGATTTCTTTGTGGTATAATTTAAAACTTTATATCATGAAAAATTCAATGGAACAATTCGAAGTTGTAAAAATCGATCAAATCGTAAAAGTTGAAGAATTTAAAAACTTCTATGAATCACAAACCGATGATTCAGAAAATCAATTAAAATCTTCTTTGGAAAAGGAACAATTATTACCTTTAATTACCTCGAGAGATTTTCAATTAATTGACGGTTATCGTCGACTTAAGTTACTAAGTGCTTTAGGTAAGGAAGATGTAAAAGTCCAATTTGTAGATGTAGAACCATCTATTGGCCTTCGTTTATCCTTTAATATGTATCGAGTAAAGACCGCTAACGACCTTACCAAAGAGGTTTTACAAGTTTTTAAATCGGTTGAAAAACGACAAGGTCAAGGGAATAATGGTAAACCTTACGATCGTTACGCGATTATCAGAGAAAAAATTAACTACCGATGGAAATCTCCCAAGGCAATCCGCCAGTTTGATAAAATTATCGAAAATGACTTTGAGAATAATCTGTTATTAAACGGAGTTGTGAACAAAGGGTGGAGTTTATCTGACTGTGAAAAATATCTAAGTGAATTAAAAGAGATTGATTTAACCAAAAATCATGGATTCACAGAACAGTTAACAAAAGGAGACCTAACTATTAATCAAGTCAATAAATTCATCGAAGAGAAAGAAAACCTTCAAAACAATTACAAAGACACTTTTGTAATTCCTAACAAGGCAACCACTTTTAAAATGAATTGTGTTGATATAGTTGATGTGCCGTCGTATACAAGAAGTATAGCAACTTTATTTACTTCCATTCCGTATTATATGTTACGTGGTTACGATAAAAAAAACTTGTCATCAGAATTGGGTCACGAAAAGACCCCCGAGGAGTTTGCGGATATCATTGGGGAGATTTTTGGGAAGGTTGAAGGAGTTCTTAATGAAACTTCCAATGTTTTTGTAAATATTGGTGACACCTACATTAATGGCTGTGCCATGGATATACCGGGTTTGGTGAAAGCAGCGATCTTAAAACATACAAAACTAAAATACAAAGAGTGTATCATCTGGTCCAAACCCAATCCTCATCCACAGGGAGAACAAGTAAAAAGACCGATAAATCAGATTGAATATATTTTATGGTTCGTTGTAGATCATTCAAAATCGAAGTACAACTTACTAAAATATACGGATCATGAAAAAGAGGTAAGGATTACGACTGGTGCTAAAGATGTTGATAAAAACGGGAATGTATCCAAGAAAACAAAATCACTTTCAAAACCCTATAAGAAGATTTACAACCACATTGCAGCTCAAGATGTGGCTCATATGATTAAGTGTGCCACTGGTAAAAACAAACCTGCGTTCGATGCCTTCCCAACAGGTCATCCTGCATTGATGGCAGAACTTCTTCCTGTAATCCCAATTTTAATGACAACAGACGAGACTGATTTGGTTTACGATCCTTTTGGGGGTGCTAATACCACTGGTAGAATTTCTTTACTACTCAACAGACAATACTTAGGTACCGAACTTTCAACTCACTATCACAGGGTGGGTTGTAAGGTTCTTGAAAATACAATTGAAGAGATCAATCAGAATGATTTAGAGATTATCAATAGTGAGTATAAGGAAGTAGAAGAATTAACTGTAGCAGCATAAAATAATGAAAGTTTTAGTGCCAAATAATTTAAACGTACCTGAATTGATTGAAGAATTGAATCTCTCTAATCGAAGACAGAAATATGTTAAAGAGAAAATATATCATTTGATATCCAGAGTTGTAGCAACACATAAAAATATTAAAAAGTTTGATAAAAATGGATACACCGGATTGTGTTCTAAAGAACTCAATATGATCTTAAATAGAGATTATAAATTGATTTTAGATCTATTAAAAGATAAAAATGTGATTGAGTTAGATCTCAATTATTTAAAAGGTGTGAGGTGTAATAAAATCAAGTTAAACGATCAATATCAAAAAAAAGATAAGGTATTAAAAACCATAAGGAGAGAACATAAAACAGCACCCTCTAAAAACCAGTTATTAGATAGTTACTTCAACCACAACTTAGAAATACAAAAAGGGTACAAGAATCATGTAAAACACATATATGATACCCTGCGTCAAGAATTAACAAACGACAATCAGTTACTGGTTCTAAAAAATAAAATTGGAATCTGGTTATTAACAATTAATGATATTGAAAACAATCAATATTGGCATAATAAATCTACAGCCAATTGGAGATATAGTTCCACATTAACGAATCTTTCCAAAACACTTAAGAAGTATTTAATTTATGAAAAGCAATCATTAGTTCAAGTAGATCTTAAATGTAGTCAGGTATATCTATTATCAAGTATATTAAACTATGATTTCTTTAAATCTAATGATGAGTTATCATTTCATCAAATTATGAATTCTTTATTATCTGATAAAATTATAAAAGATGTTATATCATATTTATTTTCTCCATTAATGTTTGCGCACTTTGAGCAAAGAAAGTATTTGGGGAAAGATGAGATAATTATTAGAGATCATCACGAATTCCAAAAATTTAGAGACGCACCATTTCAAGAAGATTTCTATTCACATTTATTTGAATTGGAACATGGAGATCCTCCCACGAATGCTCAACGTAAATCAATCAAAAAGGATATCATGTATGTATTGTTTCAAAACAATAGAAAACATCGAGAATTGGTGGAAGGAGTTCGGTTATTAGAAAAATTTTATCCCTATGTAAATCAATTTATTCTAAAGATTATGGACAGAATAGGTAAAAGGAATTTCTCCCTACTTCTACAGCGTGTGGAGAGTTATCTAATATTGGATTGTGTGGTTCCTGAATTTCATAGACGCTGTTCTGTAGCACCAGTTTTTACAATCCATGATTGTATCATTACAACGGAACAACATAAGTTAGAACTAACGAATGTGATGTTTGAAGTACTTCACGAAAAAACACGAATTAAACCCGGTTTATCGGTTGAAAAGTTAGATCCCTCAGATCTACTTGATGATAATTTTATAAAGGAAATAAGAGATGATATCTATAAGAAATCAACCAAGAGTAGATTTAAAAAAAAGAGTTGGTCGATACTCGACAAACATATTGAGACAACAAATGAATTTCTAAAAAACAACTAAAAAATGAAAATCATGAGAGAAGAAATGATCCAAATATTGAATGTAACAAAAGACGAACTAATCCAAATCGTTAAAGAAGGTGTCAAATTAGAATTGAACCGACAGAAGGCAATAGGTCAGACTACTTTTAATAACTCAGATGAAAAGTATTTAAGTAGAAGTGAAACTGCAAAATTACTTCATGTAACAGAAGTAACTCTTAATAACTGGGAGAAGAAAAATATACTTGTTCCGAGTAGAATAGGTAGACGTGTCTTATATAAAGAGGCTGAAGTTTTGGATAGATTGGACCATGCTGCATAATTAAGGTATAACAGTATAAATGTTATGTAATGTTACAAACTGCGCACACCTTTGAGCACACCCCAAAAACCAAAAAACCCGTAAATCATTGTTTATAAATGAGTTACGGGATAATTTTGTGGTACCTCCAGGAATCGAACCAGGGACACAAGGATTTTCAGTCCTTTGCTCTACCAACTGAGCTAAGGTACCATTGCCTTAGCGGTGGCAAATATAATATGTTTTTTCACATCTACTAAGGAAAATTTAAAAAAATCTATTGTATTTTTGAAATTCATTAAAAAGGCAATCGTGAATTTAAGTGTAGATGTTGGAAATACAAGAGTTAAAGCTGCTGTTTTTGAAGAAGATAAACTGATAGAACTGTTTGTTTTTGATACAAAAAGACTGCTTTCTAAAGTCAAAGAAATTTTAAAAAAATATACAATTGCCAATGGAATTCTTTCTTCAGTAGCCTTAATTTCGAAATTTGAACTCCAAAAACTCCGTGAAATCGTTTCATTTACGGTAGTTTCATCCCAAACAAAAGTACCTTTTACAAATACCTATGCAACACCGCTTACTTTAGGTGTTGATCGAATTGCATTGATTGTTGCAGCTAAAAAAGAATTCCCTCAGAAAAATGTTTTAGTGATAGATGCTGGAACCTGTCTTACTTTTGATTTTATTGATAAAGAGGCTACTTATCTTGGAGGAGCCATTTCACCAGGCTTAAAAATGCGCTATGCTTCCCTACATCAATTCACTGCAAAATTGCCCTCATTAGAAGTACAAACTCCCATCGATTTTATTGGAAATTCAACAAATGAAAGCATTCATGTTGGAGTTGTAAATGGGCTTCTTTCTGAAATTGAGGGCGTTATTTCACGATATGAAAAGAAATTTTTAGATTTAACAGTAGTTTTAACAGGAGGAGATGCAAATTTCTTGTCAAAGCAATTAAAAAGTAGCATATTTGCCAATCAAAATTTTCTCCTTTACGGATTGAATGAAATATTGATTTTTAACAAAAGCAAATGATTCAAAAATATCTAACTGTATTTCTATTAATAAGTTCAAGCATCGTTTTCGGTCAAAGAACCACATCATCCCCTTATTCTTTCTTTGGAATTGGAGAAGAGTTTAGTTCAAGAACAATAGAACAAGCAAGTATGGGAGGTATTGGAGTTGCTTTTAATAGCGCACAATATTTAAACTTTACCAATCCTGCAGCCTATTCAGATTTAAGATTTACGACCTATTCTTTCGGTTTATTAAGTAAAGATTTAACGGTAAAGACCAATGAGGCAAGTCAAACGGTGAATACGACCAGTTTAAGATATTTTGCATTGGCCTTTCCGATTGGTAAAAATGCAGGCTTTTCATTAGGGATGCAGCCTTTGTCTTCTGTTGGGTATTCTTTATCAAACACAACATTAGATGCCGATGGTGATCCAACAGAAATTTCAATATTTTCTGGTACTGGTGGTGTTAATAGAATCTATGGAAGCTTTGGTATGAAAGTTTATAAAGGGCTTTCATTAGGAATAGAAGCTGATTTTAGTTTTGGAAGTACAGAGAACATTCTCACAAAACAAATTGCAAACGTGATATATGCAACACGATATAACGAATCTTCAATAATTCGAGGAGGAAATGTAAAGTTGGGTGCACAGTATACTACAAAACTAAAGAACGACTTAATTTTAAATTTGGGAAGCACGTTTAAATTCGGAAGTGATTTGGATGTAGAAGGAACCGAACGTTTTTATACCCTTTCTTTGTCAGCAAATGGTTCGGAAATTATTAGAGATGAGCAAGAAGAAGCAGCAATTGCAGGGAAATTCAATTTGCCAGTTCAAACAATTTTTGGGTTTGGGATTGGGAAATTAGACAAGTGGCATGCAGGATTTGAATATGAAAGTCAAAAAGCAATTCAAACCTCAGGATTTTTAAACAGAACAGGAAATACTTTTAGATATGATGCTTCTGATCGTATTTCCCTTGGAGGATACTATACACCAAAGGCTACATCGATCTCTAGTTATTGGGACCGTGTTACCTATAGAGCAGGGATGCGTTATGAGAACACTGGACTTTCGATAGATGAATCTGGATTAGGGGCTGATTTTTCGAAGGTAAATGATTTTGGCATGTCTTTTGGTTTAGGTTTGCCATTGGGAAGAAAACTATCCAGCCTAAATTTAGGATTTGAGTTTGGTAAAAAAGGAACCACAAGCAACAACTTAATTCAAGAGAATTATTTTAATTTAAGAGTCGGACTGTCTTTAAATGCAGTAGGAAGACAAGCTTGGTTTCAGAAAAGAAGAATTGATTAACAAAAACTATATTACAATGAAGAAAATTACATTTTTATTAGCTGCAATGTTATTGATGACAACAGCAAAAACAAATGCCCAAGAAGACGCAGAAAGAGAATGTAAAATAAAATACAATCTTTTTAAAGGAGATTACAAGTCAAAAAAATACGATGACGCTCTTGTAAACTGGAATTATTTAATGGATAACTGTCAAGACCTATCTGTAAATATTTATAAGTATGGTGCAAATATGGCTGAGGATGTTTTAAAAGACCCAGTTTTAGCAAAAAGAGTATATGAGCAAAGATTGCAGTATTTCCCAAAAAAGAATCCAGCAAAAGTGCATAGTGATTATGCAACGTATTTGTCCAAAAACAAATTAGCAGAAGTAGACGTTATTTTTTCAATCCTAGAAAAAGCATACAATATAGACCCAACCAAAATGGGAGTGAAGAACTTGTATAAGTATTTTCAAGGGATGACCGACAGAAATAAAGAAACCAATCCTCAAAAAGTATTTGATACCTACGATGACGTTTTAGAATCTGTAGGAGATAAATTGGAAGGCTATGCAAAAAAATTAGCACCACTTTATAAGAAAATGTCTGATAGCATTGCTTTAGACAAATCAGAGAAGAGACAATTAAGAATGTATTCTGTAAATTCGAAAGCTTTAGGGCAAGTAGAAGCAGGCTTGGACAATATGATTATTACATTGTCTACATGTGACAGATTGATTCCTTTATATACCAGAGATTTTGAAGTAAACAAATCGAATGCTGCATGGTTAAAAAGAGCTGTGAGTAGAATGTATAAAAAAGAGTGTACAGAAGATCCTTTATATGAAAAGCTTGCAAGAGCCTATGCAGAAGCATCTCCATCGTCAGATTCTTATTCTTTTGTAGCAGTTGTTTTAGAAAAAAATGGTGATACCGTTGGTGCAGATCAAATGCGTCAAAAAGCATTCGACCTAGAACAAGATCCAATTAAGAAAGCAAATTTCAAATTAAAATTTGCACAGTATGCTTCTAAAAAAGGACAAAAATCAAAAGCAAGAAGTTTGGCAAGAGAAGCATTAAGATTCAATCCAAACCTTGGAAAAGCGTATTTGTTAATTGCAACGTTGTATGCGTCAAGTGTGAACCAATGTGGTAGTGGAGAATTCGAAAAAAGAATGACCTATGTTGCTGCTTTAAACAAAGCAAAAAGAGCCGCTGCTGTCGATCCAAGTATTGGTGTTTTGGCAAAAAAATACATTCGAACTTATGGCGGTAATGTACCCAACAAGAAAATGATTTTTACTGCAGGTGTTGAACCAGGTAGTTCTTTTGTTGTAAAATGTTGGATTGGAGAATCTGTTAGCGTACCAAAATAATTGTGGAGTTCACAAAAAAAATAATACCAAAAAGCATTCCTATTGTCTTGACAATTGGAATGCTTTTTTCATGTACAAACGATTCCAAAAAAGTACGTGATTTTTTAGCAGATAAAAATTTACCTATCGGAGTTGCAAAAGATGCATACCATGTTTATAAAGATTCAGGTAGGGTCACCTCAAAATTAATCACACCGCTTTTACACGATTTTACCAATCGAAAAAACCATCCTTACAACGAGTTTCCAATCGGAATAAAAATTATAAATTTTAGTAAAAAAAGCAACGATTCTGTAACTATTACAGGAGATTATGCACTTTCGTATTCAAAAACCCAAGTTTCAGAAATTAAAGGAAACGTGGTCGTGGTCAACCACACAGAAAAGTCGAGGTTAGAAACAGAACGGTTGCTGTGGGATCAAAAAACAGCCTATTTTTACTCAGAAAAAGCCTTTGTTTTAACAACACCAACCAGTATTGTAAGGGGAATTGGCTTTGAGTGTAAAGAAGATTTGAGCAAACATTTGGCAAAAAATGTCATTGGAGATATAGAAACAAACGAAGAATAAATTATGAATACAATGTGGAGGTTTTTTCAATACGGATATTTACTACTCGCTGCAATCTGTTTAGTAGAAGGATTGTTTGCTTTAGGGTCTGAGAGTGGCAAAGCATTAATTCTTATAGGTTTCTCAGTTTTTATTACCTTCGTGTTTTTGCTTAAAAGACGTTTTCGAAAAAAGATCGAACAAAGAAACAACCCAAAAAACTAGTTTAGACTCGCTCCTCTATGGAAATGGAAATCGCCATTATTGTCATTTCAATTGTATTTTCAGCATTTTTCTCAGGGATGGAAATTGCTTTTGTGTCTGCCAATAAATTACACATTGAATTAGAGAAAAAGAGAGAAGGGTTTATTTCCAGGATTTTAAATAAAATTACACAAAAGTCCTCAAAGTTTATCACCACAATGTTGGTGGGAAACAATATTTCGCTGGTCATTTACAGTTATTATATGGGCCAAGTGCTGGTAAAATTACTCCCGGAAAGTTATTTCAATGATTTTTCGAGTTTACTCCTACAAACGATTATATCTACATTGATTATTTTAGTCACTGCAGAGTTTTTACCCAAAGCAATTTTTAGAATTTATTCCAATGAGGTCATGCGAATCTTTGTAGTTCCAGCCTATTTTTTCTATCATTTATTTCATGTTTTTTCAGAATTTATTACGCTGATTTCAGATTTTTTTCTTCGTGTTTTATTCAAGTTAAATCCAGACGAACAACAAACTGAATTTAGCAAACAAGAATTAGGGAATTATATTACCGAGCAGTTAGAAGTGAGAAATGAAACCGATGAAATGGATTCTGAAATTCAAATTTTTCAAAATGCGTTGGAATTTCAAAATTTAAAAGCAAGAGAAATCATGGTGCCTCGAACTGAGATTGTTGCATTGGAAATTCATGACACGGTTGCCAATCTAAAACAACGTTTGATTGATACAGGGCATTCTAAAATCTTAATCTACAATAGTTCTTTAGATGACGTAGTTGGTTATGTGAGTGCTTTTGAACTCTTTAAAAAGCCAAAGACCATAAAGGCAATCTTATTGCCCGTAGAATTTGTGCCAGAATCGATGATGATTAATGACATTCTTAACAGTTTAATGAAAAAAAGAAAGAGTGTAGCCGTTGTGATTGACGAATATGGCGGCACATCTGGAATTATTACGGTAGAAGATATTGTCGAAGAATTGTTTGGTGAAATTGAAGATGAACACGATTCACAAGAATTTTTAGAAGAACAGCTCACTGAAAATTCATTTCATTTTTCGGCACGGTTAGAGGTCGATTATTTGAATGAAAGCTACGATTTAAATATTCCAAAAGAAGAAGCCTACGAAACCTTGGGTGGTTTTATTATTAATGCTACAGAAAATATTCCCTTACAAAATGAGATTGTAGCCATTGGGAATTTTGAATTCGAAATCTTAAAAGTAAGTGCTTCCAAAATAGAAGAGATTCGTCTGCGAGTTTTAGACAAAGAAGACTAATATTCTCTCAAGATCATCCCCTCAAATAAATCTTTATTGGCGATTAATAAGTAGGAATTCGGTTGCAACATTAAAACCCAAATCGTATATTCGCCTCCAGAAAAATAAATAAATTACGTATGGCAGTTTTATCAAAAATTAGAGAACGTTCAATGTTCTTAATTATCATAATTGGTTTGGCACTTTTTGCATTTGTTTTAGATCCTTCTACCCTAGGAGATTTATTCAATTCTAGCAAAGTAAATGAAATAGGAGAAGTTGATGGCGACGTAATTTCTCGACAAGAATTTACAACGGCATTAGAAGCTTATAAAGCACAAACGGGAAGCAATGTTTCTGACATGCAAGCTACAAAAACAGTTTGGGATAATATTGTTCGAAAAAAAATATATCAAACCCAGTTAGAAAAAGCAGGTATTATTGTTGGTGAAAATGATGTTTGGATGGAAGTTTTGAATTCGCCATCTGTTCAAGGAAATCCTGAGTTTTTAAATGAAGCAGGTATTTTTGACGAATCAAAAGTAAAGCAATTCTTAAAAGACATTGAAATTAATAATACACAATTGTCGAAGGCTTGGAACAACTACATTAAGCAAATCAAAGACAATTCTGAAAGAAATACGTACAATAATTTAGTAACTGCTGGATTAGGTGCTTCTTTAAAAGAAGGAGAAAATAATTACCTAAATAACAACACAAAATTGAACGGACAATTTGTGTATCTTCCATACACTTCATTAGCAGATAGTCTTGTAGAAGTATCTACTAGTGAAATTGCTTCATACATTAATGACCACGAAAGAGATTTTCAAGTAGAAGCATCTAGAGATTTGTCCTATGTGAAGTTTGATACAAAAGCGACAGTAGAAGATCAAGAAGCGATTAAAAACGAATTGGCTTCTTTAAAAGAAGATTTTAAAACAACAACCAATAACGTTGCCTTTTTATCGGACAACGATTCTGATTTAAACCTAGATCAAATCTTCAAATTTAAAAATCAAGTTCCTGTAGAAGTTGCAGAGACTATTTTTGATGGAAAAGAAGGAGATGTATTTGGACCTTACAAAGAAAGCGGATTTTTTAAGATGACAAAAATTACTGAAGTGGTACAAATGCCAGACTCTGTAAAAGCAAGTCATATTTTAATTCCTTTTGTTGGATCGCAAAGAGCAACACCAGATGTTACAAGAACAGAAGCTCAAGCAGAGAAATTAGCCGATAGTATTTTAGCAGTAGTTAAAAGAAGCAAACGAAAATTTAAAAGTTTAGCGAAGTCATTTTCATCAGATAAATCAAATGCTGAAAAAGGAGGTGATTTAGGATTCTTTAACTATGCAAGAATGACCCCTGCATTTAGAGACTTTACATTTGCAAAAAAAGTAGGTTCAATAGGAGTCGTAAAAACCCCTTTTGGATTTCATATCATTAAAGTAGATGCACAAAAGAACAAGCAAAACGCTATGAAATTAGCAACCATTGCAAAAAAGATTGTACCTTCAGAAGCTACAGAAAACGTAATGTTTGAAAATGCAGAGAAATTTGCATTGGAAGTTTCTAAAGATGGAAATTTCTATGATGTTGCGAAAGCAAATAACTATATCGCGAGACCCGCAATTGGTGTCAAGGTTTTAGATGAAAGCGTTCCTGGTCTTGGAAAAGAAAGAGGAATCGTTTCTTGGGCTTTTGGAGATGTTAAAGTAGGAGATTTTCAACGTTTTGATACAGCAAATGGTCATGTAGTTGTTTTTATTACTGCAAAAACTAAAAAAGGAACTTCACCAGTTTCTAAAGAAGCATCCAAAGTACGTGCTATTTTATTAAAAGAAAAGAAAGCAAAGTTACTTTCAGAAAAAATGACGGGAACTTCTTTAACTGAAATTGCAAAAGCAAACAATACAACTGTTAGAAACACCAACAATGTAAGTTTACAAAGTACGACACTTTCAGGAGCAGGAGCAGAGCCTAAAGTAGTAGGTGCAATGTTTTATGCAGCTACAGATAAGTTGTACAATAAGATAGTAGGAAGTAAAGGAGTATATGCTTTTGTTGTTACCAAGAAAGAATTGCCAACAGCATTACCAAATTATGATGCAGAAAGAAAAAGAATTGCTGACGCAAGAAAGAGACAAACTTTTAAAATGTATGAAGCCCTTAAAAATGCTGCAGCCATAAACGATAATAGAGGAAGCGCGTTGTACGGTGCAAACCAATAATAACGATTCTTTATCATATAAAAAAATCCCGCTCAATTTGAGCGGGATTTTTTTTATACTTAGTTCTTTATGAATTAACCATTCATAGAGATTAAAAACTCATCGTTATTCTTTGAAAACTTAATTCTTTCGTTGATAAATTCCATGGCTTCAACAGGGTTCATATCTGCAAGATACTTACGCAATACCCACATTCTTTGTACCGTTTTAGCATCCAGTAATAAATCATCTCTTCGTGTAGAAGATTTAATCAAGTCGATTGCTGGATAAATTCTACGGTTCGAGATGTTTCTGTCTAATTGTAATTCCATGTTACCAGTACCTTTGAATTCTTCAAAGATAACCTCATCCATTTTAGAACCAGTTTCAGTAAGTGCCGTTGCAATAATTGTTAGAGAACCTCCATTTTCAATATTTCGAGCAGCTCCAAAGAAACGTTTTGGTTTGTGTAATGCATTTGCGTCGATACCTCCAGAAAGTATTTTTCCAGATGCTGGAGCTACGGTGTTGTAAGCTCGTGCCAATCGCGTTATAGAATCTAATAAAATAACAACATCATGACCACATTCTACCAAACGTTTTGCTTTTTCTAAAACAATATTGGCCACTTTAACATGTTTGTCTGCAGGCTCGTCAAAAGTAGAAGCAACCACTTCTCCACGAACATTTCGTTTCATATCGGTAACTTCCTCAGGACGTTCATCAATAAGTAATACAATCTGATAGACTTCTGGATGGTTTGCTGCAATTGCATTTGCAACATCCTTTAAAAGCATAGTTTTACCTGTCTTTGGTTGTGCTACAATCATGCCACGTTGCCCTTTTCCTAAAGGAGAAAATAGATCGATAATTCTTGTTGACAAAGAACTTCCTTTTTCTGCTAGATTGAACTTTTCTTGTGGAAAAAGCGGTGTTAAATGTTCAAACGAAACCCGATCTCTTACAATGTTTGGATTGAGACCGTTTATTTTTGAAACTCTAATTAATGGAAAGTATTTTTCACCTTCTTTTGGCGGACGTACATTTCCTCGAACGGTATCTCCTGTTTTTATTCCAAATAATTTAATTTGTGATTGAGAGACATAAATATCATCCGGTGATGACAAGTAATTATAGTCAGAAGAACGTAAGAAACCATACCCATCTGGCATCATTTCTAAAACACCTTCACTTTCTATAATACCATCAAACTCAAAATCTGGATCTTTATATCGATTGTTTGATCGATTGCCTTTACTAACCGCTGGACTTTTTTCTCTCGAATTTTCCTTCGGTTTGTTTTTATTATTTTGAGACGTATTGCTTTGTTGGTTTCTTTGATGTGCAGGTCTTGGTTGCGCAGGCCTTGGTTGCGCTGGTTTGTTTTGAACAACCTTTGGTTGTGAAGCCTTTGGATGTTGTTGATTTTGCTTTGGATGTTGTGGCTTTTGAGGAGTTTTTTTAACTTCTTTTTCCGTTTCAGTATCCTTTATCACATTCACTTTTTCTTCAACTACAACTCTTTTTACAGGTGCAGCACTTGCTGTTTTTTCAACTCGACCTTCTTTTGTTGGTTTGGGCATACTGTGCTCAATTGTTTTTGTTAAAGAAGGATTTGAAGCGTTTTCGGGACTTTTAGAAACCCTTTTTCGCTTTGGTTTTATGGTTTTTATTCCTTCGCCAGTGGTCTTGGTAGGAGCTACAACCTTAATTGGATTGGCAGCTTGGGTGTCTAAAATTTGATAGACTAAGTCTAATTTTTTTAATTGACTTGTTTTAGACAGTCCAATAGATTTTGCAATCACTTGTAAATCGGCAAGCGTTTTTGCTTTCAGTTCAGAAATTTCGAACATTTATATAGTTGTTATGTTAATTTATTATTCCATTAAAGGAATTCTGTAAGGTCATTTGATTTTTTGAAATATTGTATATAGTACTATACAATAGGATGATGCGGTTTTACTAAACAAATATATGTTTTTTTTTTTAGTTTTAGACTTTCTTTTTAAAAAAGAAAGCGATACTTTTGTTACTCGATCTACAAATATGATTCAAAGAATACAGTCCATCTATTTACTGCTAGCAAGTATCATTTCTGGCGGACTTATTTTTGTCTTTAGTTTGTGGAGTACTTCAGCGCAGACCACTTTTGTACTCGATCTTTTTAAAGAAGATTCTTTTTTGTTAAATGGAATTTCTTTACTATTTTTACTATCCGCTTTCAGTACCGGTATTGCAATCTTTTTATTTAAAAAAAGACAGCTTCAATTTGTACTTGGAAGAATTTCAATTTTGATAAACCTTTTATTATTAGGATTATTAATATATGTATCTCTAATTTTACCTGGAGAAATGAAAATTTCAGAGAAAGGTATTGGGATGTTTCTACCAATTTTAGCAATCGTATTTGTTGTTTTTGCAAATAAGGCTATTCAAAAGGATGAAGATCTCGTAAAATCTGTAGATAGATTGCGATAATCGAATAATTAGTATATTAGTGCGACCTAAAACCGAAGATCTTTCTTCGGTTTTTTTTTACAGTTGATTTTTAAATAACTAAAAATATAAAATACAGTAGCTTAGATAAAGCGCTCTCCCTGACAATAGTGATGCACACCCATTTAGTGGATTCTCTTACCGGAGAGGCTCATCTTGAATGAATATCAAAGAATAAAATTGACTAACCCCGATTTGCCAATTCTATAATTTCCATCCCTTTTATATCTCCATTATCAAGGTTGAAACGGAGCATTGTTCTTACATTGTGAAATCCATGATTACCAGCTGCACCCGGGTTTAAGTGTAAAAGATTTAACTTTTTATCATATTGAATTTTTAAAATATGAGAATGCCCAGCAATAAAAATTTGAGGGGTATCTTTCTTTATCTCCTCCCGAATTCTTTGATTGTATTTGTTTGGGTACCCACCAATGTGCGTTATCCATACAGTAACTTTTTCAAGTTCAAAACGATTGTCTAAAGGGAATTCCGATCGCGCATCCGCAGCATCAATGTTTCCGTAAACTGCTCGTAAAGGCTTGATTGCCTTTATAGCATCTGTAACATCTAAGTTGCCAATATCGCCAGCATGCCAAACTTCATCCGCTTGTTTTACAAACTTTAAAATTTGATCATCTATATAACTATGCGTATCGGAGAGTAACAAGATTTTCTTCACCCTACAAAAATACTAATAACAAAATAAATTTCGTAATTTTGATGTCTTCAAAATAGACAATTATTGAGATATTTTATAGAACTTTCTTACAACGGAAAAAACTATCATGGGTGGCAAATTCAACCCGATGTAATTTCTGTACAACAAAAAGTGAATAGTGCTTTAAGCATTATGTTACAAGAGGAAATTAGCGTAGTCGGTGCTGGAAGAACCGATACAGGTGTGCACGCTTCGCAAATGTTTGCACACTTTGATGTGAAACAAGAATTGGTTGAAAATGCTGTTTTTAAATTAAATTCAATTTTACCCGAAGATATTGTTGTTCATAATGTTTTTTCGGTAGCTCAAGATATGCACGCTAGGTTTAATGCCTTAAGTAGAAGTTATGCCTATAAAATATGTTTGGGAAGAGATCCTTTTTCATTGGATTTTGCATGGCAAATTCATTCTCAAAAATTTGATTTAAATCTAATGAACGAAGCGGCAAAGCTATTACTAGAATATCAAGACTTTGAATCCTTTTCAAAAGTAAAAACAGACGTCTTCACCTTTAACTGCGATATTACAAAAGCCGTTTGGATTGAAAAAGAAAATGAATTGACATTTCATATCTCTGCCAATCGATTTTTAAGAAATATGGTGAGAGCCATTGTAGGAACCTTGTTAGAAGTTGGGTCGGGAAAGAAAACCATTGAAGATTTTAGGAAAATTATAGAAAGTAAAAGCAGAAGTAAAGCCGGACTATCCGTTCCAGCAAAAGGGTTATTTTTAACAGCAATAAAATATTAGATTTTGGGAGATAAAACAGGAAATGCATTCGATATAAAAATATTTTCAAGACTTATGGGTTTTGCGAAAAAGTATCGTCTCTACTTTTTTACTGCAGCCTTTTCTACCATTTTACTCTCCTTTTTTGCCGCTGCTAGGCCCTATATTCTGAAGCTTACAATCGATGAAGGAGTAATTCCAAAAGACAGCAATGCACTGCTGTATTATGTTTTATTAATGTTTGGTGTTTTGGGAATCGAAGTTTTACTAGAATTTACTTTTATTTACTTTTCCAATTGGGTCGGACAGCACATTATTAGAGATATTAGAGCAAAAATATTTCGACAAATTTTGCAATTTAAAATGTCCTATTTTGATAGGAATGCAGTAGGAAAACTTGTAACAAGAGTAGTTTCAGATATTGAAACAATTTCAGCCTTTTTTACGCAAGGGGTTTTTAAGATTACGAGTGATATCTTAAAAATGTTAGTAGTAACTATAATTATGCTGACCATTAATTGGCAGTTGGCATTAATTACCTTGTCGGTTTTACCCATTTTAATTTATGCAACAAAAAGATTTCAAATTGCTATCAAAGCAACATTTCAAGAAGTAAGAAACCAAGTTTCCAATCTAAACAGCTTTGTGCAAGAACGGGTTACTGGAATGAAAATTGTACAACTTTTTAATAGAGAAAAAATAGAGTATGACAATTTTAAAGAAATTAATAATAAGCACAAACAGGCCTATATAAAAACAATCTGGTATTATTCCATTTTCTTTCCGATCGCAGAAATATTTTCATCAATAGCCATTGGTTTGTTGGTTTGGTTTGGAGGACTTCAAGTGGTAGATCAATCGGTTGCAAGTGTGGCAGAAATTTTTGCATTTATCATGTATGCGCAAATGTTGTTTCAACCCCTGAGACAAATTGCAGACAAATTCAATCAATTACAAATGGGGATTGTTTCTGGTGAACGTGTTTTTACTGTTATCGATACTCATAGTAGTATTGCAAAGACAGGAACTTTTAAAGCTGAAAATTTAAAAGGAAATATAACCTTCGAAAATGTACGTTTTAGTTACATCAAAGGAGAAGAGGTTTTAAAAGGTATTTCATTAGAAGTAAAAGAAGGGCAAACCGTTGCAATTGTTGGCGCAACAGGGGCAGGAAAATCTACCATTATCAATTTAATCAATCGTTTTTATGAAATTGATAGCGGTGAAATTGCCGTTGATACTGTTCCAGTTCAAAATTATGAATTAGAGTCGTTACGAAAACAAGTGGCCATTGTTTTACAAGATGTTTTTTTGTTTTCCGATTCTATTTTAAATAATATTACCTTAAAAAACAGCGCAATTTCATTGGCAGAAGTTACGCTAGCAGCCAAACAAATTGGAATTCACGAATTCATTATGACACTTCCTGGGAACTATAGCTACAATGTGAAAGAAAGAGGAGGAATGCTTTCTTCTGGGCAAAGACAACTGATTGCTTTTTTACGTGCTTATGTAAGTAACCCTAGTATTTTAATCTTAGACGAAGCAACTTCGTCTGTAGATTCCTATGCCGAACAAATGATTCAGTTTGCTACAGAAACCATTACGAAAGATCGAACTTCTATTGTAATAGCACATAGATTAGCAACCATAAAACAAGCCGATAAAATTATTGTAATGGACAAAGGTTTGATTGTTGAAGAAGGAACACATCAAGAACTATTGGTAAAAGATAACGGGTATTATAAAAACTTATATGACAAGCAATTTAGTTCAGAATTAGCATCCTAGTCGTTGTTAGAAATCGTTTAGCTTAAATCTTTTTTCATTTTCTGATTCAGCTCATTGTAATCTTTAAAGAGTTCAAATTCACCATCTTTAATATACGAAATTTCTCCAGTTTCTTCCGAAACCAACAAACAAACAGCGTCTGTTTTCTCAGAAACCCCAATGGCTGCCCGGTGTCTTAATCCAAATCGTGCAGGAATTTTTTCACTACTAGAAACTGGAAGTACCACACGTGTTGCTACTATAAAATTATCTCTAATGATGGTTGCGCCATCGTGTAATGGACTGTTTTTGTAGAAAATACTTTGTAAAATTGCGTCATTCATTGAGGCATTCATGACATCGCCAGAATTAATTAAAAAATCTAAACTGTTGGTTCGCTCTACGACAATTAATGCACCCGTTTTCGTTTTTGATAAATTTTTACTGGCATTTATCAACGTATCGGTATCTATTTCAGAAGCAATTTCTGTTTGTAAAAATTTTAATTGTTTCAAGAAACTTTTTTTTGTTGAAAAATTGGTGGTTCCAATCATTAATAAAAATTTCCGAATCTCTTGTTGAAAAACAATAATCAATGCAATGACTCCCCCAGAAAGTAATTTCCCTAGAATTCCACTTAACATCTCCATTCTTAATGCCAAAGTAATTCTCCAACTCAAAAAAATAAATGCAATTCCAATAACAATATTAATGGCAACAGTGCCTTTTAAAAGTTTGTAGATATAATATAGCAGCGTTGCTACCAATACAATGTCTAAAAAATCTAAAAAAGAAAATTCAATAAAATCGAACATAGGTGAGATTGATTTGTGCTAAAATACTAATAAATTCTGCTATTGCAATATCAGTCCTTGATTTCTGCATCGGATAATAAGAATAAAAGAATCTACTCACTAAAGTCTTTTAATGAATACAGTACTGTTACCTTTTTAAAACGGAACAGTATTTTATAAAATACAATCAAAATTGTAGCTTACTAAAAGAATAAAAATAAGATCAATCTTATTCCTTTTTTTAGGTCGGAAATTAACGAATTTGAGCGACAATTTTAACTGCTTCAACAGCTTCTTTTACATCGTGTACTCGCAGGATGTTTGCGCCGTTTAAAAGGGCAATCGTATTTGCAGATGTTGTTGCATTAAGTGCTTCCTGTGCAGAAATGTCTAAGGTTTTATACAGCATCGATTTTCTGGAAACACCAATGAGAATAGGAGCTTCTAAGTTTTTGAAAAGCGCTAAGTTTTTAAGCAATTCAAAATTGTGTGCGAGTGTTTTTCCAAAGCCAAAACCAACATCTATAAGTACATCGTTTACTTTTAATAAATGCAATTGATGAATTTTGTCTGCAAAAAATGAAATTAATTCATGTGTAACCGATTCATAAACCGGATTTTTTTGCATGTTTTGAGGTGTTCCCAACATATGCATCACAATATAAGGAACTTGAAGGTTGGCAACTGTTTGAAACATTTTGGGATCCATACTTCCGCCAGAAATATCATTGATTATTGCTGCGCCTGCTAAGACACATTCTTGGGCTATTTTGCTCCTAAAAGTATCAACAGAAATAAGAATATTTGGAAACTTTTGAACTAACAATTGAATCACTGGGAGGATTCTTTTTAACTCTTCTTCTTCTGAAACATGTGCCGCTCCTGGCCGCGAAGAATACGCACCTACATCAATAAAAGTAGCACCTTCTGAAAGCATTTTCTCAACCTGATCAAGAATCGCAGTTTCATTTTTATACGCACCACCATCATAAAATGAATCGGGAGTAATGTTTAAAATGCCCATTACTTTGGGAGTTGACAAATCAATTAAGTTTCCTTTACAGTTAATGGTCATTTATGAAACTACTTTTTGAATTACGTGACTTATTTTTGGTGCGGTATATTGTTGCATTTTCTTCATTAATTCAGGAACTGAGTTACTTGTAATTAATAGGTTTCTATTGTCTTGTTTTAAATAACCTTCTTCCACCATTTTATCTAATTGGAGAAGTATTGCATCAAAAAAACCATTGACATTCAACAATCCAATGGGTTTTTGCTCAATGTGCAATTGCCCTAATGTCAAAGCTTCAAAAAGTTCATCCAAAGTACCAAACCCTCCAGGGAGCGTAATATATCCATCTACCAATTTGCTCATAATCACTTTGCGTTCACTCATGGTTTTACACACAATCATTTCTTGAACGTCTGTATGAAGCACTTCCTCTTTTTCTAAGAGTTTTGGAATTACCCCAATTACTTCTCCATTTTGTGCCAAAATTGTGTTTGACAACACGCCCATTATTCCAATTTTAGCACCCCCATAGACCAATCCAATTTTGTTTTCAGCAAAATAATTTCCTAAGGCGATGGCAGCTTCTTTATAAATAGGATTAAATCCTACACTAGATCCACAAAAAACAACAATTTTATTCATAGAGGTAATTGATAAATTTAAGGTAAAAATAAATGAAATGCTTTTAAGATTTACTACATTTGATGAAATACTTTTTTAAATAGTGAAGATGCAGGACACCTCAAAACAATATGACGCAGTAATAACCGAATGTAGAAGTTTGTTCATCAAAAAAATGAGCGATTATGGGAGTGCATGGCGTATTTTAAGACTGCCATCACTTACAGATCAGATTTTTATCAAAGCGCAAAGAATTCGTCAACTACAAGAAAATGAGGTGCAAAAAGTAGCTGAAGGAGAGAAATCAGAATTTATTGGAATTATCAATTATTCGATTATGGCCCTAATTCAGTTAGAAAACGGTGTGGTAGAAACTCCAGATTTAAATACAGAATCGGCAACTACTTTGTTTGACAAACATAGTACGATTACTAAAGAATTAATGCTTAATAAAAATCATGATTACGGAGAAGCCTGGCGTGATATGCGTGTTTCTTCTTTGACTGATCTCATTTTGCAAAAAATATTACGAGTAAAACAAATTGAAGATAATAAAGGGAAAACCATCGTTTCTGAAGGTATTGATGCCAATTATCAAGATATGATTAATTATGCTGTTTTTGCCATGATTCACCTAACAGACTAATGCACTTTATCCAATAATAAAATATAACTGAAGGGTTGATAAAATGAGACGATAATGAAACAGTTGCTTTTTGTATTTGTGGGAGGTGGATTCGGAAGCGTTTTACGTTATGCTATTGGAAAATGGTTGAATACAACCGAAAACGGAATTCCATACGGAACTTTTGCAGCCAATATTTTAGGAAGCTTATTGATTGGAATTATCTTAGGTCTTGCAGCGAAAAATGAAACCCTAAGTCAGAACTCAACCTTGTTACTTGCCACTGGTTTTTGTGGCGGATTTACCACCTTTTCAACCTTCGCTTATGAGAATCACTTGTTTTTAAAATCGGGAGATTTTACAAGCTTTGCAGTTTATACCATTGCCAGTTTTGTGATTGGTTTTTTAGCCGTTTTTGCAGGAATTTTTGTAGTGAAATTTCTGTAGATACTAGTTTTAATGTCATTGATTGCTAATTTTTTAAAAAAAAATAAATGAACGAATTTGTTACTTACCAATCAGAAGAAAAGTATGCTGTTATTACCATTATAAATGGAAAAGCAAACGCTATTAATCATAAAGTTATTGAAGGTTTAAATAGGGGCTTAGATACTGCTGAAGAAGAAAATAAAGTAGTCATCTTAACAGGTCAAAACGGTATTTTTTCGGCAGGATTTGATTTGAAAGTAATGACGAAATCTCCAGAATCGGCAAAAGAATTGGTTACCAAAGGATCGGAATTATCATTAAGAATGCTGTCTTTTCCTCAACCTATTATCATTGCATGTTCTGGGCATGCGATTGCAAAAGGCGCTTTTTTATTATTGTCGTCCGATTATAGAATTGGAGTAGAAGGCGATTTTAAAATTGGCTTAAATGAAGTCATGATTGGCATGACCATGCACCATGCTGGAATTGCAATTGCAAAATCTCGGTTATCAGAAGTGTATTTAAATAGAAGCGTGAACAATGCGGAAATATTTAATTCGAAACAGGCTATAGCTGCAGGTTTTTTAGATCGTATTGTCCCAGAATCACAATTGATGGAGACCGCTGTAAAAGTTGCAGAAATGTCTTCTAAATTAAATAAGAAAGCACACGCCGCAACAAAGTTAAAAGTTAGGAAACCACATTTGGATACTTTAAAAAAAGCAATAGAATTCGACTTATTGAGTGAAATTTCTATCGATTCATAACCGTTAACTGTTTCGTAAAAGGAATCTGATCTTAAGATTGTTATTTCTTAAAAACTTTAATTCCAGCTTTTACGACCAGGGGTAAATGATTTTGTCTCGGTGTTAATGGGCAAGAATACTTTTCGTTATAAGCACAATAAGGATTGTACGTGTTGTTGAAATTTAAGACAATCGTTCCATCAGGTTTTTCGTCTGTAGTCATTAAGTCCATGTAGCGCCCTCCCGCATAAGAACCGTTTCCAGATGAATAATCTGTAAATGGTAAAAAGAGCAAGTCTTTGTATTTTTCATCCCTGAGATCATCTTGACTTTGGTAAATCGTTAACGAACAGTCGATTCCTTTTAAGGTAAAAGTTAAAATACCATATTCTTTGTACAAAGGTTTTCTGTCTGTCGTTGTCGCCATCTCAAAGGTTGCAGCATGCTTTGTTTTTGTCAAGGTAGCCGTTACAATAAAAGCAGTATCTACAGGGTAAAACTCGAGGCCTTTAAAGTTTTTTAAATCGTTCTTTTTTAAAGGTGACTTAGAGCCGTCTTTATAACTTTCATTTAGTTTTTGTTGGTATTCTGTATCACCAATCAAGGTTTTTTTTCTTTGAGAATTACATGCTGATACTAGTAAAATCAGGGTAATTAAGGAGATAATTTTTCGCATTAGTTTTCTTTTTTTATTTCGATGAGAATGACCCCATCGTACTTTTTGTCAGTATATTTTGAAACCTCTTTTGCTCCTTTAAAGACAGCAACAGATTTTATCTCTGCAGGGGGAATCTCATTTAAATCTTCGGGAGCGATTTCTTTTCCATCTAAAAGATACAAGATATTATTTTCATGATGGGGTTTCATTTTCTTTTCTAAAAATGGTAGTTTTTTACTCAGTAATTTATTGCTTTTAAGAATTAAAAATTGCGCATCCATTACATTTCCCGCCAAAATAAGATTTCCATAAGGAGCTGCTACCGTAGCTGCAGCCATTGTAGCCCCATCTTCCATGTACATTTGCTCGATACTGTAATCCCCTTTATCAATATAATTGATTTTTATGATTTCCGAGGGAGCAATAGCTCTATTTCCCTTTGCGTAGGCACTAAAATCTAACAGACTTGGATGTGCGCCAATCCAAAGGGTGTTCTCCGTGTCAAATTCAATATTATCAACACCTGTTTTACAGTCGATGTTTTCAATGAAAGTTAACGTATGGTCTTCATTTTTTTGATATACTTTCACTAAAAAATCTCTAGGAGATGCCACAAATAGCAATTTTCTTTTTACATCATAATTAATTCCGTTTGCATACGCAATTCCATCAGCAACTTCGCTATAATTCTTCCCATCAAAATACACCACATTTGAAACTGCCAATCCTAAATAGTCTTCAGCTAAGTGAAGAATCCCTTCTTTATATTTATGGTCATTGGTGAAGTAAAAACGATTTTCATCTAAAAGAACAAGGTCATTCGGACTAAAGATTCGTTCGTTTTTCAATGTTTTTTGATGTGTTAATTCTTGACCAATCAATTCAAAAATTTCAATAAACTCACCTTCCTTGGTATGGTTGATGGCTGCAACCGTATAACTACTATCTTTCTTGTAGATAGAAATTCCGTGAGGTGCAAAAGGCTTTTCAAAGTTTTCTGTAAGTAATATTGGTTGGTAGTTTTTGTTGGTTAGGTCTAAAAAATAAAGTCCGCCATTTTCTTGTTGTACTGTTAGATTTTTTTTTCTTGCTGTCGCAGAGACAATTGCAAAATGACCGGTTTGACTAATGGTAATGTCTTCTGCACCAGATAATTTTATTTCGTGTAAGATGCTGCCATCAAAAGTATTTTCAATCGTTCTAAAAAAACCAGTACTAATAAATATATTTGTAAGTTCCCATGCGAGAGAAAGGAGTATTGAAAGAAACACTATTTTTTTGATTTTTTTTTTCATGATTATTTGATGTTATCACATTTCTGCTCTAAAGTACAAGAAAGAAAATAATTCACATATTTATATCAAATAAATATGAATTTTTATAGCATTTAGCAAGCAATTAAAATAAAAAAAGGGATTAGATATATTAATAAGTTATCGAGTTCATTACGAGAGGTTCGGTCTATTTATTTTTTTTGATGGGATCCATATAAAATCTAACAATTTAAAAGTCCGACAATCCAGTTGAACTTTTTTTATTTTTTAACAAACCAAAAAAGATGCATACATTATTGAGCAACTAAATCAATCAAAATAATTGATGTTTTTAGTCACAAAATTTAAAATTAACGACACAATATCTTCCTTGCTTTTGTAAAATTCATGGTCTAAAGTATCCCATGAAACAGAGTTTAAATCGATAAGAATCTTTTTTCTGAAGGCATGGTCTTTGGGGATTGGGATTTCGCCGAATTCTTTAAAAGCATTGTAAATTAAGATGGCTGTTTTATTGGCGCCTATTGCTTCATAGGCGGCTAATATTTCATGAGAAAACTGCCCCGAAGAATTCCAGAAGAATTCTTCGAAACCGCCATTTGTGGTATGATTCTCAAAAATATCAATATAAATAAACGTTTTCTCGTAGTCATTTAGACCTGTGAATTCATCCCTTTCAGAAATTTTCTTTCCAATAATTTCGCCAATTCTGATGACTTTTTCAAGATCACTGTTTAGTAACAGTGCAATTTCTGTAGAAGTCATTTTTTTAATTTTTCAACACAGAAAATTCAATACTCGAATCCGTGAAAACAGTATGTGTTTGGGTTTTAAAATCCTCTTCCGATGCTTTAAAGATATTGTCTACATAGGTTTGCGGATTCAAATCAATTAAAGGAAACCAAGTACTCTGCACCTGAACCTGCAATTTATGTCCTTTTTTGAAGGTATGAAATACATCTTGCAATTGAATGTTTACGTCCGTCTTTTTGTTGGCTACAAACGGTTCTGGATTCTCGAAACTATTTCTAAAACGGCCACGCAATACTTCACTTCGAACCATTAAATGATAATTGCTCATTTTTAAATGGTTCTGTAAGTCCTTGTTATTCTCTTCTGTGTCTGTTGGATGCACATCAATTACCTTTACAATCCAATCGGCAGCTGTCCCTGTGGTGGCTACTTTTAATTTTGCTAAAATATCGCCCGCTAGGGTAAGATCTTCCGTTAAAATTTCTGTTTCAAAAACCAAAACATCCGGTCTTCGTCCCGCAAATCTTTGGTCATCCGTCATGTATTTTCTTGGTGTGAAAACCGTTTTAATATCTTCAGAATAGGGAACAGGATTTTTAATGTCACTAATGAATTGTATTTCGTTTGTTGTTTCTTTTGCTGAAGTTAAGGTTTGATTTTCGGATAAAAACCAGTTTTCTTTTACCACATTGTCAGGTGGCCAAGCATCATAACTTTTCCATTCTTTTTTTCCAGAATCAAAAACGTATGCTTCCGGCAAACCGCTCTTTTGATCTCCTTTTCCTTTTAAGAAGTGATTGAAGAAATTGGTTTCGATTTCCTTTTGAAATTTCAACGAAATAGAATCGCTAAAATAATAATTACCTACCGTATTTTTTACGACATCTTTTGCCCATTTTCCATGATCCCAAGGGCCAAAAACTAGCGTGTTATAATTGCCAACCCCATTTTTTTCGATGGCTTTATAGGTTTCTAAGGGACCGTACAAATCTTCAGCATCAAACCAACCACCAACAATCATTGTCGCAACAGAAGAGGGTACTTTGTCTAAATGTTGAATGATTCCTTTGCTTTGCCATACAGAATCATAATTTGGGTGTTCTGTAATTTCCTTCCAGAAAAAATCATCTATTGTTGCTTTCGTAGAAGCAGTTTGGACATCTAATTTTTCATATTGAAAATATTCATTTAGGTTTTTCAAAGGTCCTTTATCAAGAAAAAATTGATATTGATCATTTGAATTCATTTCAGGGAAAGAATACCACGCTTTATCAGTTGGGGTATCTTTATAAGTTCCAAACAACGAAATGGCTTTGAAATAGCTCAATAAAAAAGCACCATTGTGATGGAAGTCATCAAAGAAAAAATCACCAATACATGCTTGAGGAGAAGCCGCTTTCAAGGCAGGATGTGCATCAATTGTAGAAACGGTTGCATAATGTCCAGGATATGAAATCCCCCAAGTACCCACGTTTCCATTATTGTTTTCAATATTTTTCACCAACCAATCAATCGTGTCATAGGTATCAGAAACCTCATCCGATTCGTTTTCTTTTTTATTTGGAAGATAGGCGCGCATGTTGTCGTATACTCCTTCACTCATCCAACGTCCACGAACATCTTGGTAAACCACAATGTTTCCCTCTTTCATTAGATGTACATTCGGACTAATTTTTGTTTTCATCTTTCCTGCTCCATAAGGGCCAGCGCTATAAGGCGTTCGTTGCAATAAAATAGGATATGCTTTGGAAGTATCTTTCGGAGAATAAATAACCGTGTGCAGTTTTATACCGTCTCGCATCGCAATCGTTACTTCTTTTTTGTTGTAATGATTTTCTACATACCTGTCTTTTTTGGTTGGATTACAGCTTAGTAGTATCGCAGTACTGAAAAGAATTGTAAGTACTTTTAAAATTTGATTTTGCATTTAATTTTTTCTTGAATTTTGAATCTGTGAATTTACAAATTAGAATACGATTGTAGTCTATTTTGTCTAAAGATACGAATCCTCATTTATTCAATGATGATTTTTTTTGAAGCTCTAAATCGATTTTCTTTAAAAAACACTAAGAGATAAGTACCCTTTGACAGTTTTGAAACATTTATATTGAATGCTGTCTCTGTTGCCTTTACATCCATTTCTAAGACCTTTCTGCCTGTTAAAGAGAATACCTTAATTGTATCGAGCGTATTTAAATGGGTTTTGATGTTGATAAGCCCGTTTGTTGGATTGGGGAAAAGTTTTAACTGATTTTCAAAAGAAGTTTCATTTAATGATAACGTTTCAGTACCAAAAAATTCAATTTCAGCAATCGTACTCCAGGCACTAGTTCTAGTATCTCCTGCACTATTAAATCGGCCATATCCAATCATTTTAACATAACGTGCGCTTGTAGTAATTTCATATTGATTGAAATCCATTGTATTGGTTGCGGTGAGTATTAAATCTCCAGAAGTTGGCAACAATATTGTAAAGTCAGTTGCAGCTGTTCCTGTTGTGGATGCCCAAATTTGGTAGCCAAAAGAATCTGATTTATTTGTGGTACTAAATTGGATTAAATTAAGATTATATTCACTCCCCAAATCATAAATAATATATTCTCCATCTCCTCTATAGTCTCCTGTTAAAATAGCTCCATCCTGAGCTGCCCATATAGATGCACTCGTATTTACTTTGTCTAAGGTGTTCACTGCCACTTCGGGAGGACTATCACTAGCGTTATCGCTTGAAAAGGAATGAATTGAAACAGGGCCACCTCCGGGGACATCATTGATTAAGGGGTATAGATCCGTTAGATCTACGCCTTCTTGAGTAATGGTTAAATTTCTTATTAGGTCATCCCCCCCTGGATCTTGTGTGAAAGTTACTGTACCACTTCTATTACTGGTTGCTGTATTTGCAGTTACAGATACGGAAACAGTCACATCTCCACTTCCTGAATTTGTATCTATAGTTATCCAAGCATCGTTAGACAAAGCGGTCCAACTAACATTTGCTGTTACAGTAACTACATAACTAGCGGCGTCAGCTGGAAGTGTCTGCAAACTACTCACAGTTAGTGTCTCTGGGATTTCTATTGTACAATTGCCATCCGTGATGTTTGCTCCTAAGTGATCTAGAAAACAAGCTCCAATTCCGTAGCCTACACTATCATCTGTCAAAGGAATGTAAGAACCTAAGTTTGCTCCCTTGCCAGCAGATCCCGTTCCAGAAAAAGTAAAGATTTCACCGTCAGCGTTAGCGGTAATCCCTGTTTCTTCAGAAAAACCTGTATTGGTTTCACCTAACGAAGTTCCTGTGTAAACATTTCCGGTATATGTTAATGAAGTTCCAAGATCGTCATAAGCAGTAGCAGTATCCCCGGAAATAACATCTGACAAATTTGCATTCCCTGCAACAAAATAAATTAAATTATTTGAAACATTTCCAGTTGGATCAGTAGTTCCCTTATCTGTATTGTAATATAAAGGTGCATTTGTATTGATAATCGTATTGTTTGAAATGATTAAATTTTCAGATTTCTGATACCCATTTGAGGTATTGGTACCTGTGCACAATACCGCTGCATTGGCACTTCCCCCGATAAATGTGATTCCATTATTCCATTTTGCTTGCTCCGCTACGGTGATGCAATCTTGAATGTAATTGTTTGTAATTTCATGATCGCTGTCGGTAATTCTGATACCCCCAGTACCATCAACATTTTCGCCTAAAAAGTAATTTCCATCTACCGTAGCCTCCGAACCATGACGCAAGACTAAAGACCCCCTACATCTTCTAAAAGTGTTATTCGTAAAGCGATTTCCTTTACTTTTATTTGTGATGATTTCATTCTCGCCATCTGCTTCAACAAAATAGTTATTACTTACAGTTACTTCACTATTTACATTTTGATTACCACTTGATCCAATGCGAATGGTTTCGCTATCTCCAGAATTGCTTAAGCTGTTGTCAATTTTTTCATACTTGTAGAAATAGTTGTTGCTAATTGTATGTCCAACGGTTGCACACGGATCTGCTTCTGAGTTGTACTGGTATTCTGCTAAAATTAGTGCTCCCGCACTTGCTTTATTCATAAAGGAACAATTAATTACAGCGTTGTACGTACCGTAAAGTACAATCCATCGGTGTTTGGTTATAGAGGTAGTTCCATCGTCTGCAATATCATCTGGACTTAGCGCTAAACCATCGATTGCACAATTTTGAATTGTACTATGATTGGCATAATCAGAACCATTTCTAAATTGAATAAAATTACTTGCTCCATAACCGCCTTTCCAGTGAAATCCATCAACCACCACGTAATCTCCACCAATATTCATTTGTAAACCTCCAGAAAAAATAACACCTCCCGGCGTTGCTGCTCTAAAAACTATGGGATTTTCTGCGGTTCCATTTCCAATAAAATTAATCCGTTCATCGGAATTGTAGATACCGTCCTCTAGGATAATTACATCTCCAGCCACAAAGGTGTTGTCTTCTAAATCTAAGGGGTCGTTGATAGTATAGGTTGTTTGACTATATGCTGAAACAGTCAAAAACATGAGTAAATAAAAAGTGTTTTTAGTCATTTTTGCAGGGTTTAAGAATTGGTTAACCAGATAGCGATATCAAATATACTTTTTTTTTATTTACTTAAATGCAACTATTTACTGTCAAAAAAGAAAAGGTGTATTGTTTTTTTAATACTGTTAGAACTTTTAAAAAAAGACAGAAAATGAGAGTTTTATTTATTTTGGGGATACTAATTGTGGGGTTTGGTTGCAAACAATCCCTTGGGACCAATAGTAAAGAGGTTAGCATTTCAAAAAACTTTCCGACATCAGAAAAGAATCGATACAATGTTGCCTTTTTAATCATGGATGGAACTTTTAATACGGAACTTACCGCGCCATATGATATTTTTCAGCACACAATCTTTAGGGAAAACATCAAAGCAATGAATGTGTTTACAGTCGCAAATACAGATGCGCCGGTTACCACTTTTGAAGGGATGCGAATTTTGCCAGATTTTAATTATCTCAAAGATGCGTTGCCAAAGATTGACATTCTAGTGGTACCCTCTGCTGAACATCATTTAGACAGTGACCTGGAGGACAAAGCGATGCTAGATTTTGTTAGAAAAGTAGATAAAGAAGCAACCTTTATTACTTCCCATTGTGACGGTGCCTTTGTTCTGGCCAAAGCTGGACTGCTTAAGGATAGGGTATCAACGACATTTCCAAGCGACATTGATACAATGCGTACAATGTTTCCTGGATTAGACATTCGAAAAAATGTTTTATTTGTGAGAGACGGAAAATACCTTACTTCAGCAGGGGGAGCAAAATCCTTTGAAGCGGCATTGTATTTGTGTGAATTTCTTTATGTAAAAGAAACTACAAAATCTTTGGCCGGTGGTTGAGTGATAGATTGGGATGTTTTAAACATCCTGCATTTAATTGTCGAAGAATAGGAGTTTCTTCAAACGAAGTGTAATACTTTAAATATATTTTTTAGCGTATTTTTAATTTAGGTTTATCCTTTTTGAGAAACTCCCAGAACTAGTAACAGTTATCGTAATTTCTTCCTATTTTTGCAAATATGGAGCAAACAAAGAAATTACAACTAACCGATTGGTTACCAACAACAAATAAAGAAGTAAAGCTTCGTGGTTGGACAGAATTGGATGTAATTCTCTTTAGTGGAGATGCCTATGTAGATCACCCTTCTTTTGGGCCTGCTGTTATTGGGCGTATCCTAGAAAGTTATGGTTTGCGTGTTGCGATTGTACCACAGCCTAGTGTGAATGATAATTTGCAAGATTTTGAAAAATTAGGAAAACCCCGTTTGTTTTTTGGTGCTACTGGTGGATGTATGGACCCAATGGTGAGTAATTATACTGCAAGTAAAAAACGAAGAGACAAAGATGCCTATACACCCAATGGTGACAAAGGGTTTCGTCCTGATTATGCAACCTCTGTATATTCCAAAATATTAAAAGAAAAATTCCCAGATGTTCCAGTTTTAATTGGAGGAATTGAAGCGTCTTTAAGACGTGTAACACATTACGACTATTGGTCAGACAAACTATTACCAACCATTTTAGAAACTTCCAAAGCAGACATGCTGGTTTATGGAATGGGCGAACAACCATTGCGTGAAATTGTTTCATTGCTTCAAAAAGGAGTGCCTTTTTCAAGTTTAAAAAACATCAAGCAAACTGCTGTATTAATCAACCAGAACGAAGAGAAAATTCCCGTTGTAAATGATTGGGAAGATGTGACAATCAACTCGCATACAGCTTGTTTGGCAGATAAAAAGACCTTCGCCTCTAACTTTAAAGTGATAGAACAAGAATCCAATAAATTAAAAGCACGCCGAATTTTACAAGAAGTGGAAGGAAGAACCTTGGTGATTAATCCACCTTTTCCAACCATGACAGAGAAGGAAATTGATGGTTCTTTCGATTTGCCTTTTACGCGTTTGCCACACCCGAAATACAACAAACGAGGACCGATACCGGCCTTTGAAATGATCAAATTTTCAATAAATATTCACCGAGGGTGTTTTGGTGGGTGTAGCTTTTGTACTATTTCTGCACACCAAGGAAAGTTTATTGCTAGTAGAAGTCAAGAATCGGTTTTGAAAGAAGTAGACAAAGTAGCAAATATGCCGGATTTTAAAGGCTATTTGTCAGATATTGGAGGCCCTTCGGCAAACATGTATCAGATGAAAGGGAAAGTACAATCTATCTGTGATAAATGTGTGGCACCGAGTTGTATTTCTCCAGTAATTTGTTCCAATTTAGATACCTCACACAAACCTTTAACCGACTTGTATCAGGCGGTGGATAAGCATCCAAAGATTAAGAAATCGTTTATAGGAAGTGGAATTCGCCATGATATGTTGGTGCCAGAATTCAATAAAAATGCAGATCCAAAAGAGTTGGATGCCTATACAGAAGAGGTAATGACCAAACACGTTTCAGGACGTTTAAAAGTAGCCCCAGAACACACGTCAGATCCTGTTTTAAAGTTGATGCGAAAGCCTTCATTTACCTATTTTCATAAGTTTAAAGAGCGTTTCGATAAAATCAACATTAAGAAAAAATTAAACTTACAATTGATTCCTTATTTTATTTCTAGCCATCCGGCAAGTGAAGTAGAGGACATGGCCAATTTAGCGGCAGAAACCAAAGATATGGGCTTTCAGTTAGAGCAAGTGCAAGGTTTTACACCGACGCCAATGACAGTAGCCACGGTTATTTATTATTCAGGTTACCATCCCTATACCTTAAAACCTACAAAAACACCGAAAACAAAAAAGGAGAAAGAAGATCAGCACAAGTTTTTCTTTTGGTACAAGAAAGAAAACAAAGATTGGATTAAAAAAACGTTGAATAAAGTAGGAAGGCAAGATTTGTTACAACGCTTATTGCCCGAAAACAATTCTTGGAAAAAGAACAAACAGGCAAAACAAGCAAAAAACACCTTTGATGATGCTGTACCGGTTCCTTTCAACAAACGTAAAAAGAAAGTAAGCAGAGCACCCAAGCGAAGACGATAGGGGTTGTTCGCGCATTCACTTTTTAAAGAAGAGTGTTTTTTATGCCAAACCAACGCCTTTTTTTCAAGCGCCCCTCTAGGACACGAACCATGTTTTCTTTTTTAGTTTACATGAATTTTTAAAATTGTAGTAATTTTGTAAAAAAAAATGATAAAAAACTCCCACTTATTTCTAATAATGACGCTCGTTATTTTTAGTTTTACTTCCTGCAAGGTGTCTAAACAATACGTTACTTTTATTTCAAAGAAAGCAGAGATTGAGACCCCAGAAACAAAGAAAGTGATCCTCATTGCTACTGATGACATTAAAGTGCTTGAGTTTACCAATACCTTCCAAAAAAATTACGAAGAAAAAGCAGCTTTTTCCAGTCAGTATTTAAATGATTTTTCCAACAAAATAAAGGCAAGCAAGGTTTTTGGAGACGTCACATACGACATTTCAAAGGAGATGTATGCTTCTTTAAACACTGCAGATGCCGATTATGTCATTCACTTTTCGAACTTCGAAATTACAAATAGATATGAATGGAGACAGTCTGGAAATATAGCGGGAATGAACGGGATGGGGAGTATGAATACATCCTCTTCTGTTGAATATTGCGTGATCAATGTGAAGGTAGTGGTGTATGATACCAAAAACGACAAAGAAATTTTAGATTTTATCGCCATTGGAGAAGCCTCCGTTTTCTTCTTCAATTTTACCACAACCTTAGAGAAAGCTAAGAACCGAACCATTGACCATATTATCAACTACTTGAAAACTGAACAAACTACTTACGAAAAGTATTAACTGTTATCTCATAACATATAAAAAAACCGTGCTAATGGCCCGGTTTTTTTATGGAAAAGAATTTTTACTGAAAACAATTCATTGCTTACATATTTCTGCGATACTGACCGCCTACCTTAAACAAAGCTTCCGTAATTTGTCCCAGAGAGCAAATTTTTGTGGCTTCCATTAAGTTTTCAAATAAATTATCATTTTGTATTGCTGCTTCCTGCAGTTTGGCTAATTGTGTTTTTACTTGTTGCGAATTCGCCCGATTTAGCCGTTCTTTTGTCTGAATTTGAAATTGTTTTTCCGTTTCGGTTGCACGAATTACTTCCGCAGGTTGAATCGTTGGAGAGCCTTTTGAACTTAAGAAGGTATTCACTCCAATAATTGGAAATTCACCATTGTGTTTTAAGGTTTCATAATACAAACTCTCCTCCTGAATTTTAGAACGTTGATACATGGTTTCCATAGCGCCTAAAACTCCGCCACGCTCTGTAATGCGATCAAATTCTAATAAGACAGCCTTTTCCACCAAATCGGTCAATTCTTCAATAATAAAAGCTCCTTGAATTGGGTTTTCATTCTTCGTCAATCCCAATTCTTTGTTAATGATCAATTGAATGGCCATGGCTCTTCGTACCGATTCCTCGGTAGGGGTTGTTATGGCCTCGTCATAGGCATTTGTATGTAAGGAATTGCAGTTATCATTAATAGCATACAGGGCTTGCAGTGTTGTTCGAATGTCATTAAAATCAATTTCCTGTGCATGCAAAGAGCGCCCAGAAGTTTGAATGTGGTATTTTAGCATTTGAGCCCTCGCATTGGCGCCGTATTTATGTTTCATGGCTTTGGCCCAAATTTTACGTGCAACTCTACCAATTACCGAATACTCAGGATCAATTCCGTTGGAAAAGAAAAATGACAAGTTGGGGCCAAATTGATTGATGTCCATACCACGACTTAAATAATATTCTACATAGGTAAATCCGTTAGACAGTGTCAATGCCAATTGGGTAATAGGGTTTGCGCCCGCTTCAGCAATATGATATCCAGAAATAGAAACCGAATAAAAGTTTCGCACTTGTTTTTCAATAAAATATTCTTGTACATCTCCCATCAAACGCAATGCGAATTCAGTAGAAAAAATACAGGTATTTTGTGCTTGGTCTTCTTTTAAAATATCTGCTTGTACTGTACCACGAACTTGTGTTAAGGTTTCTTTTTTTATTTGTTGATAAATTTCTTGCGGCAAAACCAAATCACCGGTAAGCCCTAAAAGTAACAATCCTAAACCATTGTTTCCTTCTGGTAAGGAACCTTGGTAAAGAGGTCTTTCAAGTCCTTTGGAATCGTACATTGCTACAAAAGCTGTCTCTACCTCTTTTTCTAACTGGTGCTCTTTGATGTATTTTTCGCAATTCTGATCAATCGCTGCATTCATAAAGAATCCTAACAACATAGGGGCTGGACCATTTATGGTCATCGAAACAGAGGTCATGTGGTGGCTCAAATCAAAACCAGAATACAGTTTTTTAGCATCATCCAAACAGCAAATTGAAACCCCCGCATTTCCAATTTTGCCATACACATCTGGGCGAATTCCAGGATCACTTCCATAGAGTGTTACAGAATCAAAGGCAGTAGAAAGTCTTTTAGCATCCATACCCAAACTCACATAATGAAAGCGTCTGTTGGTTCTTTCGGGACCTCCTTCACCGGCAAACATTCTTGTAGGATCTTCACCGATACGTTTAAAGGGATATAGTCCTGCGGTATACGGAAATTCTCCGGGTACATTTTCCTGTAAATTCCAACGTAACAAATCGCCCCAAGCTTGGTATTTTGGTAAGGCAATTTTTGGTATTTGAGAATGCGATAACGATTCGCTGTGCGTTTCGATATTGATTTCTTTATCTCGCACTTTAAAAGTGTAAATAGGTTGTTTGTATTTTTGAACTTTCTCTTGCCAGTTGAGAATGACTTCCCAATTGTAGGGGTTTAAATTCAATTTTACTTTTTCAAATTGTGCAAATAAAAGTTTGATGAATTCAATGTCATCCTGAACCGATTCGAGCGCAAGAATTTCGTCGCTATCAATTCCTGTTTTTGTTAGAAAAGACTTCGTAGGTTTGAGGGTTGATACAGTTTGGTTACTTTCGGCAATGGATAAAATTGTTTGATAGATTCCATATAGTTTTTGAGCAACTTCTACTTGTGAATTTACTTTTTTGTTATAGGCTCTGTTGCTTTCTGCAATTTCCGATAAATAACGAACTCTTGCCGGTGGAATTACAAATATTTTTTCAGACATTTCACTGGTAATTTCAAACGAAGATTTTAAATTAGCCCCTGTTTTTTCTACCAGTTTGTCTATGGTTTTTTTATACAAGGTATTCATCCCTGGGTCGTTAAACTGCGAGGCAATGGTTCCGTATACCGGAAGATCATCTTGATGTATGTGCCACAAATTATTGTTGCGCATGTATTGTTTTTTGACATCTCTAACGGCATCTAAAGCACCTCGTTTGTCAAACTTATTAATGGCAACTAAATCTGCAAAATCCAGCATGTCAATTTTTTCTAACTGCGTTGCAGCACCAAATTCAGGAGTCATTACGTATAAAGAAGTATCTGAATGTTCAATGATCTCAGTATCTGATTGCCCAATACCAGATGTTTCTAAAACAATCAAGTCAAATTCGGCTGCTTTTAAAACCTGTACTGCTTCATTTACATATTTTGAAAGTGCTAAGTTAGATTGACGTGTTGCCAAGGAACGCATATAAACACGTTCATTATTGATGGCATTCATTCGTATTCGATCGCCTAAAAGCGCACCGCCTGTTTTTCTCTTTGATGGGTCAACAGAAATAATTCCAATTGTTTTTTTAGGAAAATCAATTAAAAAACGACGCACCAATTCATCGACCAAAGAAGATTTTCCAGCGCCTCCAGTTCCTGTAATTCCAAGAACGGGTGTTTTAGAGTTTTTGTTCTTTAGGTGAATGCTTTCTAAGGTTGCTTTGGCAACTTCAGGGAAGTTTTCAGCAGCAGATATAATGCGAGCAATGCTCCCAATTGCCTTTTTAGCTAAATTTTCAAGTTCATTGTTAAGTACGTCTCCAATTGCATAATCCGCTTGTTGCACCAAGTCATTAATCATTCCTTGCAAGCCTAATGAACGTCCATCATCTGGAGAATAAATACGTGCAACACCGTAGTCCATTAATTCCTTAATTTCTTTAGGAAGAATAACACCGCCACCGCCACCAAAGATCTTGATGTGTGTTGCGCCTTTTTCCTTCAGTAAATCGAACATGTATTTAAAATACTCATTATGACCTCCTTGGTAAGAGGTAATTGCAATGGCATTGGCATCTTCTTGAATGGCGCAATTGACCACTTCTTCCACGCTACGGTCATGTCCAAGGTGAATCACCTCTACTCCGGTAGATTGAATGATTCTGCGCATAATATTGATCGCAGCATCGTGCCCATCAAAAAGAGAAGCAGCCGTAACAATTCTTACTTTATGTTTTGGTTTATAGGGTTTAATTTGTTCCATTCGTAAATTTTGTAGAAAATTAAGGCTGCAATTTAAGGATTTCTTAAAAGAAACGCTATTTTTTTGAATAGTTAATTAAAGTATCCAAAAAAGAAATATATTTGTTTTAGATTTTGAAAATAGAAATTTTTATGACATTTGCAGCTCAAATACAACAAGGAATTCCAGACGTTTTACCCAATAAAAAAGAATATGAAGTAGCAATAAATCATGCGCCAAAACGAAAAGATATTTTAACTTCCACGGAGAAAAAATTAGCTCTTAAAAATGCACTTCGCTATTTTGATAAAAAGCATCATGCCACACTATTACCAGAATTTGCGGATGAATTAGCAAAATACGGACGAATTTACATGTATCGCTTTCGCCCAAATTATGAAATGAAAGCAAGAGCAATTTCTGAATACCCTGGAAAGTCAACACAAGCAAAAGCAATTATGCTAATGATTCAGAACAATCTGGATTATGCAGTTGCGCAACATCCGCATGAATTGATTACTTACGGAGGTAATGGTGCTGTTTTTCAAAATTGGGCACAATATTTATTAACTATGAAATATCTGTCGGAGATGACAGATAAACAAACATTGACAATGCATTCTGGGCATCCGATGGGATTATTTCCATCGCATAAAAATGCTCCGCGCGTTGTCGTGACCAACGGAATGGTCATTCCCAATTATTCCAAGCCAGATGATTTGGAAAAAATGAACGCTTTGGGTGTTTCTCAGTATGGGCAAATGACAGCCGGTAGTTATATGTATATTGGTCCTCAGGGAATTGTACATGGAACAACCATTACAGTGTTAAATGCTTTTCGTAAAATAAATAAAACTCCTACTGGGAATCTCTTTGTGACTTCCGGTTTGGGAGGAATGTCTGGAGCACAACCCAAAGCAGGGTCGATTGCGGGCTGTATAACGGTATGTGCTGAAGTAAATCCAAAAATTACTCAAATACGACTGGATCAAGGTTGGATAGATGAGAAAATAACTGATTTGGATGTGTTAGTTGCTAGAGTAAAATCAGCTAAATTATCTAAAGAAATAGTTTCATTGGCCTATTTGGGGAATGTTGTGGATGTTTGGGAAAAATTTGATAAAGCAGGCATTCATGTCGATTTAGGTTCGGATCAAACTTCCTTACACAATCCATGGGCAGGCGGATATTATCCAGCGGATATTTCCTTTGAGGCTGCCAATATAATGATGGCTGAAAATCCTACATTGTTTAAACAAAAAGTAAAAGAAACATTAATAAGACACGCAAATTCGATTAATAAACACACTGCAAAAGGGACCTATTTTTTCGATTATGGAAATGCTTTTTTATTAGAAGCTAGCAGGGCAGGAGCCGATGTGATGTCGGACAATAAGATTGATTTTAAATATTCCAGTTATGTGCAAGACATTATGGGACCGATGTGTTTCGATTATGGTTTTGGACCTTTTAGATGGGTATGTGCATCTGGAAATCCAGAAGATTTGGCTAAAACAGATGCAATTGCTTGTGAAGTATTAGAGAAAATAAAGCAGCATTCACCCACCGAAATTCAGCAGCAAATGGCCGATAATATTCAGTGGATACAAGGTGCACAAAAGAATAATTTGGTGGTGGGTTCACAAGCACGAATTTTATATGCCGATGCTGAAGGGCGTGTAAAAATTGCAAAAGCATTTAACAAAGCAATTAAGCGAGGAGAAATTGGAAATGTAATTTTAGGAAGAGATCATCATGATGTATCAGGAACGGATTCACCCTACCGTGAAACGTCTAATATTTATGATGGTTCTAAATTTACTGCAGACATGGCAATTCAAAATGTAATTGGAGATAGTTTTAGAGGTGCAACGTGGGTTTCCATCCATAACGGAGGAGGTGTAGGTTGGGGAGAAGTTATTAATGGAGGCTTTGGCATGCTTATTGATGGTTCTAAGTCTGCATCGAAGCGATTGGAATCCATGCTTTTTTGGGATGTTAATAATGGAATCTCTCGAAGAAGCTGGGCAAGAAATGAAGAAGCTGTTTTTGCTATCAAAAGAGCAATGAAATCAGAGAAAAACTTAAAAGTTACTTTGCCAAACTTAGTAGACGATGCTTTAATAAACTCAATAATTTAAAAGTACACATCATGAAAAACTACCTCTTTTTATTTTTAAGTCTTGCATTCCTAACTTCGTGTTATTCTGTGAAAGTCCTCGCAGATTATGACGAGAATGTAGATTTTAAGAACTATAAAACATTTGCTTTTTATAAGCCAGGAATTGATAAATCTGATATTTCTGATTTGGATAAAAAAAGAATTTTACGCGCCATTTCTTCAGAATTAAAGGCAAAAGGATTTACCAAATCTGAAAATCCAGATATGTTGGTGAGTATTTTTACCAAATCAAGAGAAAAAGTAAACGTCAATCAAAATAATTTTGGCTATGGTTTTGGCTGGGGTTGGAATCCTTGGATGATGAATGGTATGCAGAATAATATGAGTATTTCACAATATTCAGAAGGGACGCTGTTTATTGATTTTATAGATCGAAAAAAGAAAGAATTGATATGGCAAGGAGTCGGGACTGGAGCTTTACGCATGCAAAGTAGAGAAAAAAAAGAACTCCGGATCAAAGAGTTTGTCAATGAAATTCTTGATAAATATCCTCCCGTTACCTCCAAAAAATAAAAAGTAAAAGCGTTCCCTATGAACGCTTTTTTTATAGTACAAAACCACCTATTTTTGCAAGATGTACAATAAAAGAATACCCTTAGAAGATGGAGATTATTATCTAAATGCCGAAGGTTATAGAGTTTTTACCGAGAAATACCATTTAAAAAGAGGACATTGTTGTAAAAGTGGTTGCAAACATTGTCCCTATGGCTTTGATAAAAAAACAGATACCTTCTTATAGTCAAAAATTACCTACTTGGGTATTGCACTATTCTTAATTAGTAAGGTTTTTTTGTTTTCTAGTAATTTCATAGTGAGGGTTTTAGCAATATATTTTATTTGTGTATGGTAATTGTATAGGTGTTTATTTTGCGTTGCCTTCAAAAAGTTACTTTATTTGAGAATATAAATTTATCCCACATGAAAAAAATATTTACCCCATTACTAATTGTATGTTCTCTTTTCTTAAATGCACAGGAAACTGTTGAGGATGATTTCGAAGGAAATGGTACAATTACATCATGGGCGGGAGACGATTGTGGAATTGATATTGATTTTTCAAATCCTTTCCAAACGGGAATCAATACTTCAAATACCGTTTTAAAATACACCGATACTGGAGGTACTTATGCCAATGTTCGTTTTGATACACCCATTAATTTTGATTTGTCCACAGGGCATACTTTTTCTTTGAAAATATATGTTCCCTCGAGTAGTATTTCAGGGAATGAAACGAATCAACTCTCCTTAAAGTTACAAAATGCAAATATAGGTGCTGTATGGGAAACACAATCTGAAATTATTAAAACACTTGTTTTAGATCAATGGCAAACCATTACTTTTGATTTTGAAAATGACAATTATTTAAACTACAATTCAAATTCTGGACCACCAATTGCACGAACCGATTTTAATCGTGTGTTACTGCAGGTGAATGATGAGGATAACTCGAGTACTGTAACTGCTTATATCGATGATTTTTTATACGATGGGGTGTTAGAAGATACTTCGGATCCAGGTTCGGGCGATGATCCTGTTTATGACGAATTAATATGGTCTGATGAGTTTGATGGTTCAGGCGCTATCGATTCAGACAAGTGGTTTCATCAAACCCAATTACCCTCAGGAGGTAGTTGGTATAATGGAGAAATACAACATTACACAGATAGAACCGATAATACCTACCTCTCCAATGGAGCAATGCATTTAGTTGCAAAAAAAGAAACCTATACTGACCAAGGACATACCAAGCAGTACACATCTGCAAGGCTGAATTCAAAAATAGCTTTTACTTATGGAAAAGTAGAAGTAAGAGCCATTTTACCAACAGGCGTTGGAACCTGGCCTGCCATTTGGATGCTGGGGAAAAATATTACAGAAACAGGTGCCTATTGGCAGACTCAAGGGTATGGAACCGTAAGTTGGCCAGCTTGTGGTGAAATCGATATTATGGAACATTGGGGGAACAATCAAAACTTTGTTCAAAGCGCCATGCATACCCCATCAAGTCATGGAGGAACGATCAATCACGGTGGACAAACTATTTCAACAGCTTCTACCGCTTATCATGTGTATTCTTTAGAATGGTATCCTAATAAGATGGTTTTTAAAGTTGACGGTGTTCATCATTATACCTATCAACCAGAAGTAAGAAACGCAAGCACTTGGCCTTTCGATGCAGATCAATATATTTTACTGAATACAGCCATTCAGCCAAGTATTACCGCTGCTTTTACAGAGAGTGATATGATTGTTGATTATGTACGTGTCTATCAAGAAGGGACTGCATCTGTTAAAGAAGATGCAAGTTTGGATGCTATCAAAGTGTATCCGAATCCTGTTGTCAATAACGTAACCATTCAAATTCATCCGAATCTTATTGGTGTAAAAGGAACAGTTTACTCTTTGTTAGGGGAGAAAGTTACTTCTTTCGTTCAAAATGCATCAACAGAAGAACACGATTTGTCCTCACTGAATAAAGGGATTTATATTCTTAAATTCACTTCAAAAGGAGCGTCTTCTACCTATAAAATTCTCAAAATCTAAGATTTAAACGCACTGTTTTTTATTTGTTCTTTTTATTTGTGTATATTTAAATTCCTCAAAAAAGAAGAATGTCACGTATAAACCAACTACTTAGTTATAGAAAACATCTCGAAGAACGTTATCGTAGGCTTATAGAACAGTCAGACAATTATCGCTATATCGATGAGAATAAAAGTGACAATGCTGCCTTTAAAGCGATGAAAATTTTGAGTAAAATCAGTAGAGTTTCTTACCTAGAGAAAGAATTTTCTTGAGCTTTTCATTCAAGAGATTTAGATCCCATTTGACGCTAAAATTCCTGCCATTTGTTGTTGTAATTCTTTTGCTGCTGCAGCTGCTGCATTTGCGAAGTTTTCGTCATTAGCCGCGTAAATGATGCCGCGAGAGGAATTGACAAGCAAACCAATATTTTCAGACATACCATATTTACACACCTCCTGTAAATTACCACCTTGTGCACCCACACCGGGTACCAATAAAAAAGAAGTAGGAATGATTTTTCTAATTTCTTTGAAGTAAGTGGCTTTTGTGGCACCGACCACGTACATTAAATTCTCTGAGTTTTTCCAAGATTTTGAGGTTTCCAAAACATGTTGATATACTTCGTGATCATTGATTTTTTTAGTTTGAAAATCAAAGGCACCCTCATTAGACGTTAATGCTAAGAGAATCGTGTGTTTGTCTTCAAAAGCTAAAAAGGGTTCTACAGAATCTTTTCCCATATAAGGTGCAACGGTAACCGAATCAAAGGCCAAGTCTTCAAAAAAAGCTTTCGCATACATGGTAGATGTATTCCCAATATCTCCTCGTTTTGCGTCTGCAATCGTAAAGATTTCTGGATAGTTTTTATTGAGGTATGCGATTGTTTTTTGCAAAGAAATCCAACCCTTAATTCCATAGGCCTCATAAAAAGCCGTATTGGGTTTGTAGGCAACACATAAGTGGTTTGTAGCATCTATAATCGCTTTGTTAAAAGCAAAAATAGGATCTTCTTCTTGGAGTAAATAGGTTGGAATTTTAGTCATATCGACATCCAAACCAATGCATAAAAAAGAGTTTTTTTTGTGTATTTCAGCAACCAATTGTTGTGTAGTCATCTTTGCGAATAAAAGTTTTGTAAAGGTACATTTTTTTGGGACTTTCTGCTATCTTTGTCTCAATGATTGGCTATATTTTAAATAAAATTTTCTACGGATTCCTTACTCTGTTTGGTGTTGTAACCGTAATTTTTTTTCTTTTCAACCTTTTGGGCGACCCCTCAAGAATGCTTTTAGATCAGCGCCAAGATACCGCACAGCTGAAAGCAATTCAACAAAAATATGGTTTCGATAAACCATTGCTTACCCAATACTTTTATTATTTAAACGACCTTTCTCCAATTTCTGTTCATAGTAATTCAGCAAAGAGTTACACGGCTTTATCCGCCAATGCGTTTTCGTATCATTCTCTTTTTTCAACCCAAAGTCAAACCCTTGTGTTGAAATTTCCATATTTAAGAGAATCGTTTCAGAAAAACGGTAAAAAAGTAGCTTCCGTGATTCGAGAAACACTTCCAAATACCGCTATTTTGGCCCTGTCTGCTATTTCAATTGCCATTATTATTGGATTGCTTTTAGGTGTTTTATCCGCCATTTACAAAGATTCTTTTTTCGATAGAATTACAGCAATCATAAGTACCTTAGGAATGAGTGTTCCTTCGTTTTTCTCAGCAATTTTATTTGCCTGGTTGTTCGGCTTTGTACTCCATGAGTTTACTGGTTTAGAAATGACTGGTAGTTTGTATGAAGTGGATGATTTTGGAGAAGGAAGTACATTGCAGCTAAAAAACCTACTCTTGCCAGCCATTGTTTTAGGAATTCGGCCGCTGGCAGTCATCATTCAATTAATGCGAAATTCATTATTAGAAATTCTAAATGAAGATTATGTAAGAACTGCTAAGGCAAAAGGGCTGAATACTTTTAATGTTGTTAGAAAGCACGCACTTAAAAATGCATTAAACCCAGTAGTTACCGCAATTTCTGGTTGGTTTGCTTCGATGTTGGCAGGTGCTGTTTTTATTGAATATATTTTTAATTGGAACGGACTTGGGAAAGAGATTGTAAACGCATTAAACACTTTAGACCTACCGATTATTATGGGAAGTGTTTTGGTTATAGCCACTTTATTCATACTCATTAATATTCTCGTAGATATTATTTATAGTTGGTTAGACCCAAGAATTAGATTGCAATAATTATGAAAAAATACATTCTATTATTTGTACTTGCAGTTTTCATGACTAGCTGTAATTTTGAAACTCCTACCCAATTTTCCGATGAAGCAAATGCAGCGGTTTTAACCTCTTTAGCAGGTGAAGAAGCTACATTTAAAGAGGTCATTGCGCAATACAAAGGAAAAAAAGTATTGATTGATATTTGGGCTTCATGGTGCGCAGATTGTATCAAAGGAATGCCAACCATCAAACGTTTGCAAGGTGAATTTCCAGAGGTTGTTTTTTTATTTTTATCTGTAGATAAAAAAAATAGCGCATGGAAAAAAGGAATTCAACGCTTTCAAATGGAGGGAGTACATTATAATATACCCACAGGAATGCGCCATGGTGCATTTGTAGATTTTGTTAATTTAAGCTGGATACCAAGGTATATGGTTGTCGATGAAATGGGGGTAATCTCGCTCTTTAAGGCAACAAATTCCTCAGACAAAAGCATTCTTGCTGCATTGAAAGAAATCTAATAAATCGTTATCGTAACTATTTCTTTTTCACTCCCTTTTTTTCTATTCCATTTCTTAATTTTACGTTTTTAAAACCGACTAAATATTAGCATTATGAGAACTAAAATTGTTGCAGGAAACTGGAAAATGAATAATACGATTGAAGAAACAGCAACGCTCATCAAGGAGCTTCAAACCTCTTTAAAGGACGTATCCTTAGAAAACACCAGAGTATTGGTAGCACCTACTTTTGTAAATCTATCTAGTGGAGTTCAAAATGTTAAGGGTTCTAAAATTGAAGTAGTCGCACAAAATATGCATCAAGCAAAAAAGGGTGCCTTTACAGGTGAAATTTCTGCAGACATGTTAAAAAGTATTGGTGTTGTTTCTGTGATCTTAGGACACTCGGAAAGAAGAACTTATTTTGGAGAAACAGATGCATTACTAGCCGAAAAAGTATCTACCACTTTAGAAAATAATATGGAAGCAATTTTCTGTTTTGGAGAATTGTTAGAAGATCGAAAATCTGGAAACCATTTTAGTGTAGTTGAAAGTCAACTGAAAAATGGTTTGTTCCACTTAGAAGCTGCTGCATGGAAAAACATCGTATTGGCTTATGAACCCGTTTGGGCAATAGGTACGGGCGAAACAGCAAGTCCAGAGCAAGCACAAGAAATGCATGCTTTTATTCGTAATATCATTAAAGAACAATACAATGGAGAAGTAGCAGATGCCGTTTCTATTTTATATGGAGGGAGTGTGAAGCCAGCAAACGCGGTTGAGATCTTTTCGAAACCAGATGTAGATGGTGGGTTGATAGGTGGAGCTGCTTTAAACGCTGCAGATTTTACAGCCATTATTAAAGCAATATAAAAGAAGTTATTCAACGCTCTTTTAAAGAAAAGGAATAAATTTGCATCGAGATTTTTAAAATCTTGATGCATTTTTTTTGAATTGAATTAGCACTTATTTATGGATAATATTTACATAGAATACAAATTTACCGTAACCCCAAAAGAACCCGCAACCGAAATTTTAATTGCGGAGTTGGGTAATGTTGGTTTTGAAAGTTTCGTAGAAAACGAAAATGGCGTTACTGCCTACATTCAAAAAGAAAACTGGAACGATGCGCTTTTTGAAGGTATTTTTATATTGAACTCAGACGAGTTTTTGATTGATTATACGCAGCATGAAGTTGCTCAAACCAATTGGAATGCAGAATGGGAAAAGAATTTTGAAGCGATTGAGGTAGATGGAATGGTAAGTATTCGTGCTCCATTTCATGAAAACCCAAATTTGAAATACGATATTGTTATCGAACCAAAAATGAGTTTTGGAACCGGGCATCATGAAACCACCCACATGATGGTGCAGCATTTATTGCAGCTAGAGCTGGAAAATAAAAAAGTATTAGATATGGGCTGTGGTACTGGAATCTTAGCCATTTTTGCGGAAATGAGAGGGGCTAAACCAACCGATGCAATTGATATTGATAATTGGTGTTATTTGAACTCCATTGAAAATGTAGAACGCAATAATTGCGAGCACATTTCTGTTTTTGAAGGAGATTCGACACTGTTAACAGATCAGAAATACGATGTAATTATTGCAAACATCAACCGAAATATTTTGTTGATGGACATGGAGATCTATACCAATTGTCTGAATGAAAATGGTGTTTTGCTCTTAAGTGGTTTTTACAAAGAAGACATTCCAATGATTGATGCAGAAGTTTCTAAATACCAATTGAAATTGGAAACTAACCTCGAAAGAAATAATTGGGTTGCTTTAAAATATAATAAGTTGTAATTTTGTGAGGATGATGAGCACCAAAGAAAAAATACAAGAAGAAGTCGATACCCTTGAGCAAGAAGTATTTCAGCATGAAATTGTTTTGCACAATGATGATGTAAATACTTTTGATTATGTCATTGATTCTTTAGTTGCTGTTTGTGACCATACGGTTGAGCAAGCAGAACAATGTGCTTATTTGGTGCACTACAAAGGAAAATGCACTGTAAAATCAGGTGAATTTAAAGAGTTAGAACCAAAATGCTCGAAACTATTACAATTAGGCCTGTCTGCCGAATTAATTTAACACATGGAAAATATCTTTAAATATTATCAGTTTTCAGCATTTTTTAAAGACGAATCTGATGTTTTTTCGGGCAATCAAATTGCCTATACAGAACTGAATAAAACCCATTACTTAATTTTTGAAAAAAAAGAAGACAGTTATACACTTTTTGTATCTCGGTATGGAGGTCGCCATGAAATTGGTAAACTCAAACCCGAAATTTTAGAAACGGTGGTAGAAAACTACGACAAATCAATTCCAGAACACAGAGTTGCCTTAAGAAGGTATTTGGGTTAGAGAAGTTGATGTGTTAACTCCTTTTTTATATTCAATTAGAGTTCATTTTATATCTAATAAAAAAGCAACTAACTTATAATAAGTTAGTTGCTTTTTTTTGTGACCATGGCAGGATTCAAACCTGCAACCTCTTGAGCCGTAATCAAGTGCGCTATTCAGTTGCGCCACATGGCCTTTTTGCGGGTGCAAATATAGGAGCAATTTTTAAATAAGAAAAGCTATTTTACTCTTTTTATGAATTAATTTCTTCTTTGTAGGTTTCGAGAATCGGCGTGGCTTTTTCTAAGTCAGTATTTAAGATGAACAATTCCACCATTCTACCCAGAGTACCAAAGCCTGCAAGCGTGCCAGAATGAATATGATCCTTTGTAATAGATCCAATATTGACATCCTCTAAACGAACTGCTAAGCCTTTTACAATGATTGAAGATCCCGAGAATACTTTGATATGTGCTGTTGTCATAATTTTAAATTTCAGTCAATTGCGTTCATAGTAACATAGGCTCTCCATCCAATAATTGCTAATTGGAATTTTGATGCTTTAGAAATGTCTAATTGCTTTTTGCTAAATGACGGAAAGACAACTTTGTTCACTTTTGCAATCACTTTAAAAACTTGTTTTTTCATTACCAGTTTGTTTGGTGTCAAATTTACTAAAAAATAAACAACTCAACCTTTTAGCGGGTGAGTTGTTTTTTGTTTCAATGATTTCTTCATTGTAATTTGCTAAAATGTAAATAGAAGAATCGACCTGATGTATTCAGTCATTTTTTTAAAATACAAGTGTTATTAAAAATTGAAAAATCCATAGAATAATTTTTGAGATAATTGGTATCATGTTTTGTGATTTAAATTTATAAAAATTGAGCAATTTCGAAATTGTGATATCAATATATATTTATTGCAATCTTATCTCCAACTATTTAAGGGACTATTAATTAAACTGATTTAATATTTATAACATAAAACAGGGTTTTGGTTGTAATATTTAATAATACATCCTACGATTAAGTTTCATTTTGTAATACATAATGAGCTGAAAAGTTAAATACTGTTAGGAAGTAAAGGGTTTTTTCTTGTTTAATTTTTAAAAAGGGCGAAAAAACATCTTTTTTTAGCTCTTTTTTCACCTTTTGATCTTTTCGTTTTATTAAAACTGATAAAAATGTATCTTCGCTAAAAAATAAAATACATGAATTTTTTATTCATAATTGCAGGCTTAGTGTTGTTGATTTTAGGTGGGAACTGGTTGTTGAAAGCTGCGGTTGCTTTGTCCTTAAAATTAAACATTCCTAAAATTGTTATTGGTATGACTGTGGTTTCCTTTGCAACTTCGGCACCTGAACTTATTGTAAGTCTAAAAGCAGCTTTAAATGGTGCACCCGATTTAGCACTTGGAAACGTAATTGGTTCAAACATTGCGAATTTAGGTTTCGTTTTAGGGATTACTCTATTGTTTGGGGCGATGGAAATTCAGAAAAGCTTTTACAAAACAGATTGGCCGGTAATGATGCTAGCTTCTGTTTTGTTGTATTTTTTTTTAGCAGGCGACCAGGTCATTGTTCGTTATGAAGGAATCATCTTGTTTAGTCTACTTGTGCTATTTTTAGTGTATCTGTTGCGCTTTCAGAAGGCTACCCTTGAAGAAGATCTTCCTGAAGATGAAGATGCACTGTCTCTATTTTATATGTTGTTTTATTTGGTGATTGGAGGCGTTGGTCTCTGGGCTGGATCCGAATTGTTGGTGAAAGGTGCAAAAGCAATGGCTGAAGATTTTGGAGTGAGTCAACGTATCATTGCAGTAACAGTGGTTTCTGTAGGAACTAGTATTCCTGAATTATCCGCTTCCATCATTGCTGTTATAAAGAAAGAGAAGGCCATTTCATTGGGAAACCTAATAGGATCCAATATTTTTAACATTTTAGCCGTTTTAGGAATCACTTCGATAGTAACACCCGTTGCTGTTTTGGATCTCGGTTTATTGAGCAATGATATCTTCTGGATGCTGGGAATCTCTTTTCTAACCTTACCCTTTGTCTTTTTACCGAAAAGGTTTCAGTTAAATTGGAAACATGGAATCGTTTTACTTGTCCTTTATGGGGCATTTATTTACAGAACACTTTAAAAAAGAATTGAATACATAAAAAAAGGCTCGCAAATTGCGAGCCTTTTTGTGAATCTATTTTTTAAAATCTAGCTAATATTCGCTGATTTTACAGTTTTGATAATTCTACCAGCAATCTTGTAAGGATCCCCGTTTGAAGCAGGTCTTCTGTCTTCTAACCAACCTTTCCAGCCTTTTTCAACCGTAATAATTGGAATTCGAATTGACGCTCCTCTATCAGAGATTCCGTAAGAGAAATCGTGAATAGATGCTGTTTCATGGTCACCTGTTAAACGTTGGTCGTTAAACTCACCATATACTTCAATGTGTTCTTTTACCACTGGTCTAAATGCTTCACAAATTTTCTCATATGTTTCTTGAGAACCACATTCTCTTAAAACAGTATTTGAAAAGTTTGCATGCATTCCAGAACCATTCCAGTCCATGTCTTTACCTAAAGGTTTTGGATGGTAGTCGATATAATAACCATATTGTTCTGTTAAACGGTCTAATAAGTAACGAGATATCCAAATTTCGTCACCCGCTTGTTTTGCGCCTTTCGCAAACAATTGATATTCCCATTGTCCAGAAGCAACCTCTTGGTTAATTCCTTCAAAGTTCAATCCAGCATCAATACATAAATCTGCATGCTCTTCAACTAAAAGTCTACCATGCGTATTTTTTCCTCCAACAGAACAGTAATACATTCCTTGTGGAGCAGGATAACCACCAATAGGGAATCCTAAAGGCAATTGTGTTTTGGTATCCATGATAAAGTATTCTTGCTCAAAACCAAACCAGAAATCATTGTCTTCATCTTCAATCGTTGCTCTTCCGTTAGAAACGTGCGGTGTACCATCAGCATTTAAAACTTCAGTCATTACTAAGTATCCATTTCTTCTTGTAGGATCAGGGTAGATTGCAACCGGTTTTAATAAACAGTCAGAAGCACCTCCAGAAGCTTGTTTTGTTGATGACCCATCAAAAGACCAGTTTCCTAGCTCTTCAATAGTTCCTTGAAAGTTTTCATGTTCTTCTACTTTGGTTTTACTTCTCATGTTCTGAGTTGGGTAATAACCATCTAACCAAATGTATTCTAATTTAATTTTTGCCATTGTAAAGAATTATAAATGAATATTATTAACTCTGCAAAAATGAAAATTTTTGACGAGGTATCAAAAAAATAGGGGGTAAAATGATAAAAATGTTAACAAAATTATTTAATCCCTAAAATTGAAAGGGTATATTTGTATTATTAAATTTTATTCAACCAAAAATTACTCATATGTCAATCATTAGGTTTAATGCTTTACAAGAAACGCTCAATAGAAAACCGATTAAAATTGTTGAATCCGAAAAAAGATCCTCTTTGTTTGGGAAAAACGTTTTTAATAAAAATGCGATGCAACAATACTTAACCAGTGCTGCATATGAGAGTGTAATGGATGCAATTGTACATGGCAAAAGAATAGATCGTAAAATCGCCGATCAAGTTGCAGTGAGTATGAAAGATTGGGCAATGTCTAAAGGAGCGACGCATTATACGCATTGGTTTCAACCCTTAACAGGTGCAACTGCAGAAAAGCATGATGCCTTTTTTGAATCGATCAATGGAAGTTTGGCTGTAGAAAAATTTGATGGTGAGCAATTGGTTCAACAAGAACCCGATGCTTCTAGTTTTCCAAACGGAGGCATTAGAAATACTTTTGAAGCAAGAGGATACACTGCTTGGGATCCAACATCACCAGCATTTGTCTATGAAACAACCTTGTGTATTCCAACTATTTTTGTATCATATACAGGAGAAGCACTGGATAATAAAACTCCTTTATTAAGAGCTTTACAGGCTGTAGATACTGCAGCAACCGCTGTTTGTAGATATTTTGATAAAAATGTATCCAAAGTAAATGCAACCCTAGGATGGGAGCAAGAATATTTTCTAATTGACGAAGCTTTGGCTTTGTCAAGACCCGATCTTTTAATGACAGGTAGAACTTTGCTAGGACATTCTCCAGCCAAAGGTCAACAATTAGACGATCATTACTTTGGAACCATTCCAGCTCGTGCCATGAGTTTTATACAAGACTTAGAACAAGAATGCATGTTGTTAGGCATTCCTGTAAAAACAAGACACAATGAAGTGGCACCAAATCAGTTTGAATTGGCGCCCATTTTTGAAGAAGCTAATTTAGCCGTAGATCACAATTCTTTATTAATGGATGTGATGGAAAAAGTATCTAAGCGCCATCATTTTAAAGTATTGTTTCACGAAAAACCATTTGCAGGAATCAACGGTTCAGGAAAACATAACAATTGGTCCTTATCATCAGACAAAGGTGTCAATTTGTTAAGCCCTGGAAAAACACCGATGAAAAATTTACAATTCTTAACCTTTTTTGTGAACACCATTAAAGCTGTTTATGAAAACCAAGAACTGCTAAGAGCTTCCATTGCATCTGCAAGTAACGATTACCGCTTAGGAGCTAACGAAGCCCCACCAGCAATTATGTCGGTATTTATAGGAAGTCAGTTATCTGCAGTTTTAGATGAATTAGAAAATGTCACAAAAGGGAAGTTGTCACCCCAAGAAAAAACAGATTTAAAACTAAATATTATTGGTAAAATTCCTGAGATTTTATTAGACAATACCGACAGAAATAGAACCTCTCCATTTGCTTTTACAGGAAATAAATTTGAGTTTAGAGCAGTAGGTTCGTGGTCGAATTGTGCTACACCAATGACGGTATTAAATACGATCGTTGCCAAACAATTAAAAGAATTTAAAAATGAAGTTGATCAATTAATTGAGACAAAAAACCTCAAAAAAGACGAAGCTGTATTTAATGTTCTAAGAGAATACATCAAGGCATCTAAAAAGATTCGATTTGAAGGAGATGGATATGGAGATGCTTGGGAAAAAGAAGCCAAAAAACGTGGATTAAGTAATAACAAAACCACACCAGAAGCATTAAAAGTTAAAATTTCGAAAGCAGTGATTGATCTGTATGAAGAAATGGATGTCATGAGCAAAGTAGAAATTGAAGCTCGTTACGAAATTGAATTGGAGGAATACACTAAAAAAATACAAATAGAAAGTAGGGTTTTAGCGGATATTTCTAGAAATCATGTGGTACCAACTGCGATTATTTATCAGAACACGCTATTAGAAAACACAAAGAATTTGAAAGAGATCTTTGGTGAGAATTTCAAAAATATTGCCAAGGAGCAGATTGAGTTAATTATGATTATTTCAAATCATATTACAGAAATCAATGCGTTGGTAAACAAAATGACCCAAGAACGTAAAAACGCCAACAAACAAACGGGCTTAAAATCTGCGGAGTTGTATTGCAATAAAGTAAAACCTTATTTCGAAGAAATACGATATCATTGTGATAAGTTGGAAACCATGGTGGATGACAACTTATGGCCATTAACAAAGTATAGAGAATTGCTTTTTACGAGATAAATTCATTTCTAAATTGTGGTGTTTTTTTTAATCAAAAGACTAAATTTGCAACAACAACACAACCCATAACATGAGTCAAGAAGTTTCCAAAAGATACGCACAAAGAGGCGTTTCTGCATCGAAAGAAGATGTGCACAATGCGATTAAGAACATCGACAAAGGATTGTTTCCAAAAGCATTTTGTAAAATTGTACCTGATTATTTAACAAATGATGAAGATTATTGTTTGATAATGCATGCAGATGGCGCTGGAACAAAATCTTCTTTGGCTTATATGTATTGGAAAGAAACAGGTGATGTTTCTGTATGGAAAGGCATTGCGCAAGATGCATTGATTATGAATATTGACGATCTATTGTGTGTTGGTGCAACAGACAATATTATGTTGTCTTCGACCATTGGCCGAAATAAAAGTAAAATTCCAGGAGAAGTTTTATCCGCAATTATCAACGGAACAGAAGAATTAATAGCAGATTTAAAAGGCTTTGGAGTCACCATTCATTCTACTGGAGGAGAAACCGCAGATGTTGGCGATTTAGTGCGAACCATTATCGTAGATTCTACCGTAACAGCAAGAATGAAGCGCTCTGAAGTAATAGACAATGCCAATATTAAACCAGGCGATGTGATTGTTGGATTGGAATCTTTTGGACAAGCATCTTATGAAACGGAATATAATGGAGGTATGGGATCCAACGGATTGACTTCTGCAAGACACGATGTTTTTCATAAATATTTAGCCGATAAATATCCAGAGAGTTTTGATGTGGCTGTTCCTGAAGAATTGGTCTATTCTGGAAATGTAAAATTAACGGATAGTGTCGAAAATTCTCCCATAAATGCTGGGAAATTAGTCTTGTCTCCAACAAGAACTTATGCACCAATAATAAAAGAAATTTTATCGAAATTCGACTCGAAAACAGTACACGGAATGGTGCATTGTTCTGGAGGTGCGCAAACTAAAATTTTACATTTTGTAGAGAATTTACATATCGTAAAAGACAACCTATTTCCAGTACCCCCTTTATTCAAATTGATACAAGAACAATCGAATACCGATTGGAAAGAAATGTATCAAGTTTTTAATTGTGGACACAGAATGGAAATTTATGTTTCTCCAGAAATTGCGCAAGACATTATCGCCATCTCAAAATCATACAACGTAAACGCCCAAATTGTGGGTAGTGTGGCTTCAGCGGATACGAAAAAATTGACCATCAAAAGTGAGTTTGGTGTTTTTGAATATTAAAAAAAAAATAATTAAAATTCACTTCCAGTATTCAATGCCATAGCTTTTCATAGCTTCCTAAAAGAGTAAGAAAAATCAGTGTTTTTCTTTTAATGAGCTCATTATTAAGAGTCATCTTTACACGATTTAGAGGGCGCTGTTTTCAGCAAATAAAACCCGTAAAAATACATTTACAGAAGGCGTTTTTTTTGAGGGCTAAAAACCACTATTTTTTATATCTTTATGCTTACCTATTTCTGAAAGATAAATTTACGAAATAACGCATTTTAAAATCGTTTTTATAGCTTGCTATCATTAGATCGATTTTCAATAAAAAAAAGAGCATAAAAAATAAAAAGATGAATTTAAATTTAACAAAACCCATTGTATTTTTTGATTTAGAAACTACCGGTGTTAATATCGCAACAGATCGTGTTGTGGAGATTGCGATTTTAAAAGTATTTCCCAACGGAAATAAAGAAAGTAAAACGTGGTTGGTAAATCCAGAAGTAGAAATTCCAGCAGAAGCATCTGCAATTCATAAAATCACCAACGAGCAAGTAGTCACCGAGCCCACATTTAAAGAACTAGCCCCAGAAATTGATAAAATGATTGCAGGTTGTGATTTAGCTGGATTCAATTCAAATAGATTCGATATTCCCTTACTCGCAGAAGAGCTAATGCGCGCAGGGGTCGATTTTAATATGAAAGACAGAAAAGCCATTGATGTACAAGTCATTTTTCATAAAAAAGAACAGAGAACCTTGGGTGCAGGGTATCAATTTTACTGTGGTAAAGAATTGGAAGGTGCCCATGGTGCAGAGGCAGATACTAACGCCACCTATGAAATTTTATTAGCACAATTAGATAAGTATGACGATATTGAGAACTCTGTCGATGCGTTGAGTGAATATTCATCTCATGGGAAAAGAGCGGATTTTGCAGGTTTTATACTAATGAATGAAGAAGGAGAAGAGATCTTTTCATTTGGAAAACACAAAGGAAGAACTGTTGAAGCTGTATTAAAAGAAAACCCAGGATATAATAACTGGATGCAGAATGCAGATTTTCCGTTGTATACTAAAAAAGTACTGCAAGAAATTAAAGAACGAATGGAGGCTCCAAAAAAAACCATGACTGAGCCCGAAAAATTACAAGCTTTACAACAGAAGTTTAATTTAAGATAATTAAATAGCTGTTAAGCTTTCAAAACCTTACAGGTCTTGGAGTGTATTAAGATATTGAAAAAATAGTAGGAGCATATGCTTCCATAAAATTAATTAAAAGCATTTACAATGTTTACCCATTATAAAAATTTACCAAATAATTCTCGTGTTTGGATTTACCAATCAGATCGAGAATTTACGGATAAAGAAATCGAATTTATTTCAGCAAAAGCAGAAGAATTCATCAATCAATGGACACGTCATGGAGATGATTTGAAAGGATCTTTTACCATTAAATACAATCAGTTTTTAGTATTGGCTGTAGATGAAAGTTTTAACAATGTTTCTGGCTGTTCTATAGATAGTTCCGTTCGATTTGTACAAGGGTTGCAGTCTGAATTACAATTGGACTTGATGGACAAAATGAATATTAGTTTTAAAGATAACGAGACCATTAATATTGTAAAATTACCTGTTTTTCAGCGTTTTGCGAAAGCTCAAAAAATTACAGCATCTACCATCGTTTTTAACAATATGATTGCTACAAAAGAAGATTTTGAAAACAACTGGGAGGTTACAGCCAATAAAAGTTGGCACAAACGTTTTTTGGTATAAAGATTGAAAGAATACTCACATGAAAAAAAAGTTGCTTTTAGTATTTTGTATTAGTGTTGTTTCTAATTTATTTTCACAAAGTGTCGCTCCTTTAAGAGCAGAAAACTTTGAAGCTCAACAAATTTGGGTAGACAGTTTGATGAATACGATGACTGTTGATCAGAAAATTGGACAGTTGTTTATGGTGCAAGCCTATTCTAATTTAGATCAAAAACACGAAGATTTTATTTCAGAATTGATTACCAAATATCACATAGGGAATTTAATTTTCATGCAAGGAACTCCTGTAAAACAAGCTGTTTTAAACAACAAATACCAAGCGCTTTCTAAAGTGCCTTTATTGATCGGTATCGACGGAGAATGGGGCTTAGATATGCGTTTAAAAAACACGTTTCGATATCCATGGAATATGACACTAGGGGCCATTCAAGATAATTCATTTATTGAGCAATTTGGAGAAAGAGTAGGAGCACACTGTAAAAGATTGGGAATTCATATTAATTTTGCCCCCGTAGTAGACATCAATACCAATCCAGACAATCCAATCATTGGCAACCGTTCTTTTGGAGAAAATAAAATAAATGTAACTGACAAATCCATTGCTTTTACAAAAGGAATGCAAAGCGTAGGTGTTTTGGCAAATGCTAAACATTTCCCTGGACATGGAGATACGGCAACCGACTCTCACCATACCTTACCCGTAGTTAATTTTGACGCTCAACGCTTGGATACTTTAGAATTGTATCCCTATAAAAAAATGTTTGATGCTGGCGTTGCGAGTGTAATGACAGCGCATTTAAGTATTCCTCAGATAGAACCAAACGCTGCTTTGCCTTCCTCGCTATCACCAAAAATAGTAACGGATCTCTTGAAAGTGAAAATGGGCTTTTTAGGGTTGATTATTACGGATGGACTCAACATGAAAGGAGCTGCCAATTATTCTACATCTTCAGAAATAGATTTGGCGGCAATCTTAGCAGGAAATGATTTATTGTTAATTCCGCAAGACGTTCCAGGGTCCGTTCAGTTAATGAAATCCTCTTTAAAAATGGGTGTTCTAACGGAGGAACGTTTGGATGTTTCTGTACGTAAAATTCTTGCAGCAAAGTATCTAGTGGGTTTAAATGATTACAAACCCGTTGCAATTTCGAATTTAAATGAAGACTTAAATACTGTACAAGATGCATTACTTCATCGGAAATTAGTTGAAAAATCCTTGACCGTCATTAAAAGTGAAGCACAACTTCTACCGATAAGAAACCTTGATAAACAACAAATTGCCTATGTATCTTTGGGAGATGACTCTGGAGAACATTTTGTTTCAATGCTAAAGAATTATACTAAAATTGATGTTTTAGAGGTAAATGATGCCCAATTAAATCAGAAATTAAAACCATATAGTTTAGTGATTATTGGTTTTCATACATCGAATTTACACCCCTGGAAAAGCTATAAATTCAGTAAAAAAGATCGAATTAAATTACAAGAAATTGCACGAACTAAAAGAGTGATTTTGTCAGTTTTCGCAAGTCCATACAGCTTATTGCAAGTAAAATCTTTCGCAGATATCGAGAGTATTGTGGTTTCTTATCAGAACAGTCGCATCGCACAAGAACTTACAGCACAACTTATTTTTGGCGCAATTAAAGCCAAAGGGAAATTGCCAGTATCTATCAAAAAAGAGTTTCCAGAAGGACTCGGGTTATATACTTCAAACTTAAATAGATTGGGGTATTCAATACCCGAAGATGTTGGGTTGTCTTCAGAGAAATTAAAAAATATTGAAAGAACAATAGATACCATTTTAAAAGAAAAAATGGCTCCTGGAGCTCAAGTTTTAGTAGCTAGGGAAGGGAAGGTTGTTTACCAAAAAAGTTTTGGTTATCATACCAATGATCAGCAGCTAAAAGTAAAAAATTCGGATCTTTATGATGTGGCATCTCTCACTAAAATTTTAGCTTCTTTACCCTTAATTATGAAGTCAGAAGAGGAGGGGGTATTTTCTCTAAATTCAACATTGAAAGAAATGCTGCCTATTTTCAAGAAATCGAACAAAGACACTGTTACCGTCAAAGAAATATTGTCCCATTATGGACGTTTAAAAGCGTGGATTCCTTTTTATAAAGGCACACAAGACAGTATTACGGGAGCTAATTTACAGCAATTTTATAGCACTAAAAAAACTTCCTTATACAAGACGAAAGTTGCCGAGAACTTCTATTTAAGGAAAAATTATAAAGACAGTATTTATACATACATCAAAGAAGCTCCTCAAAGAGAAGAGGTGGGTTATAAATACAGTGATTTAGGCTATTATCTTTTTAAAGAAGTGTTAGAGAAAAAGGGTAAAAAGTCGTTGGCAACATTAGTAGATGAAGCCTTTTATCAACCTTTAGGTGCTCACAGAATGACCTATTTACCACTTTTGAAATTCAATAAAAATGAAATAATCCCTACTGAAAAAGACAGCTATTTTAGAAACCAATTGTTGCATGGAAATGTGCATGATATGGGCGCTGCAATGTTGGGAGGTATTGGTGGACATGCAGGGGTGTTTTCCAATGCGAATGATATTGCGAAAATGATGCAAATGTATTTGCAAAAAGGCTTTTATGGAGGTAAGCGATATCTAAAACCGGAAACCATCACCAAATTTAACAAGCGCTATTTTTCGGAGGTGAATGTTCGTAGAGGTTTGGGCTTTGATAAGCCGCAGATAGACCCAGCAGAGAAAGCTACTTGCGGTTGTGTTTCTGAAGAGAGTTTTGGTCATTCCGGTTTTACAGGTACCTATACATGGGCTGATCCAGTAAGTAGAATTGTTTATGTTTTCTTATCGAATAGAGTATATCCAACAATGGAAAATGACGGATTGGTAAAGCACAACATGCGCACAAAAATTCAGAAGATCATCCAAAATGCAATTATTGATTAAAATTAGGTTTTTGTTTTAGGTGTCCTCTTTTAGGAATCCAATTCTATATGTGCTTTTGTATTTGTAGGTGCACACTTTGCATACAATAGAATTAATAAAGCTGAAATTGTTAGGTAAAAGAACCCCACTAAAGTTCCGAAAGCAACTCCAAGTATCCAAGATTGAACACTATAAAAAATAGGAATCAATACCAAGTTCAAACTAAAACGAAACGTATCTACAAATTCAATTTCATCAATTTTTTTTAGCACTGTTTTCCAAATTAAAAAAGGAAGTATACTATTCAGTTGAATCAGGTATAGTAAAGGTTTTAAAAAGTTCTTTTTTTCCTTTTTGGGCTTTGGGAAGATTCCGCTTTCAATCATTTTGTTAACTTGGTCTACCTGTGTAAAATCGACTTGGGCATCATTTAATTGTTGTAAAACAGCATCATAATTCTCATCATCGGGTATATGTACACTTAGTTCTTTTAATTGTGTTGTGACAGCTGCTTTTAAAATATTGATTGCTTTTGCGGGTGCATTTGCTTCAAAAATTGTTCTTGTTGCAATTGGATGTCCATAACGCACCACTACTTTTGAGGGGAAGCTTGACGCGTGTTGATAAGTGATACCTACCGGAACTACTTGTATTTCCAATTCGGGATGTTTTTCTAGAGCCCCAGAAACAATACGTGTAAACCCTTTACTCAAAAGGCGTACAGTTCTTTTTTTATTATGACTTCCTTCAGGAAAAATCATTAAGGTATCTTCTTTGTGAAGTATTTTAAAACACTTTTCAAAAATTTCTTGATTGTTGGCAAGTTGTTGTATTCCGTCTCGAATTCGATAAATAGGCATTAGATTTAAAGATTCTAAAATCTTTTTGATAATCGGTTTTTTAAAGGAGGCAGCTCTTACTAAAAAATGATTACGTCGACCATTTGTGGTAGCTACATACAGAGGGTCTACCAATCCATTTGGATGATTTACAGCAAACAAAACAGCGCCTTTTTTTGGAACGTTTTTTCTACCACGAACGGTTATTTTTTTACTGTAAAAAAACAAACCTAATTGTATGGTATTCGACATAAAAGCAAACCAAATTTTCTGAATCATATCTTATTTTTACTTTGTTTAAAAATCATTATAAAATTTCTGATTGTGATTTTCTTCCCCAATAGGTAGCGAGAAGAAGTCCAGAAAAAACATCCCATATTCCCCAAAATGCAGCCAACAGTGCCATTCCACCCAAGCCATCAAAAAAACCAAAAATCAATAACAATCCCAATCCTCCATTTTGAATCCCCGTTTCCATAGCTATTGTTTTGGTATCTTTCGGATTCAACCCAAAGCTTTTAGCAGTGTAATAGCCCAAAACATACGCGAAAATATTGTGAAAAATAACCAATAATGCTACATGATGAATGTGGTTGAAAAACACGTTTAAGTTTTGTGAAAAAGCAATAAAAATAAGAGCGATAAACACCAGCATTGAAAGTGGTTTTAATACTTTTTCTATTTTTTCAGCCATCTCAGCATGGTAATGTTTAATGAGCATTCCGAAAAATAAAGGAACTCCCAAAATAAGAGAGACCAATTTAAGAATGTCTACTGAATTCAATTCGACTGTTTTTAATATTTCATTTGTAGGAGCATATAAACTTCCCCAGAACTGTAAATTAAAAGGAGTCATTACAATGCAAATGAGGGTTGCAAAAGCAGTCAAACTTACAGATAACGCCGCATTTCCGCCGGCCATTTTACTGAAAAAGTTGGAAACATTTCCACCAGGACAGGCTGCGATAAGCATCATACCGAGTGCAAAACTTGGATGGGGTTCTAGGATTAAAATAGCTAAAAATGTTGCTGCTGGTAATAATGCAAATTGGGACAAGACGCCAACGAACACAATTTTCGGACTTTTTAACAAGCGTTTAAAATCGGCAATAGAAATCCCCAAAGCAACACCAAACATGATGATTGCAATGGCAATGTTTAAGATCCATAAACCCTGGGTATCAAAGTTTATTTTTATTGCATCGATATCTATTTGAGGTTGCATTGCATTAATTTTTAAAAGCATATTCAATGATGTTCGACCCCATTTTCAAGGCTTTCTCTCGAACTACTTTAGGGTTGTTGTGTATTTCTGCATCTTCCCAACCGTCACTTAAATCGGTTTCATAATCATAAAAAACCATCAATCGACCTTCGTAAAACAATCCAAACCCTTGGGCTTTTTTTTGATCGTGCTCGTGAATTTTTGGAATTCCGTTTGGGAATTTATAGGTCTGATTGTAAATCTCATGATTTGAAGGAACTTCTATTAATTCTAATTCGGGGAATACATTTTTGAGTGCTTTTCGAATGTAAGTATCTAAGCCATAATTATCGGAAATGTGCAAAAAACCTCCAGAAGTTAAATAGTTCTTTAAATTTTCTGCCTCACTCTCTGAAAAGATAACATTTCCATGACCGGTCATAAATACCATTGGGAAACTAAAAAGATCCTGACTGCCCACAGCAACTGTTTTTGGGATTTCAGAAATCGTGGTATGAATGGTTGTATTGGTAAAGGCTATCAGATTTGGAATTGCTGTTGGATTTGCATACCAATCGCCACCGCCATTGTATTTTAAAATAGCCACATCTTGTGCTTGTGCCGTTAGGCATAAACTCCAAAAAAAGAAAAGTAAGATAGGCTTCATAAATCGCTATTGATTAGAAAAGAAGCAATATAGTAAAAAACTTATTCATTCATGAAAGAAACTAAGTTAACGGCAACCAATGCAGCAGTTTCTGTGCGAAGTCTGCTTTCTCCCAAAGAAACAGGGATCCATTTTTTTGTCAATGCTTTTTCGATCTCATCCCCAGAAAAATCACCTTCAGGACCAATAAGAATCGTTACTTTTTCAGCAGGTTTTACTACTGTTTTAAGGAGGCTTTTGTCTTGATCTTCACAATGTGCAATACATCGAGTTCCGTCCAATTCCTGCTGTAGAAATGTATTCAATTTTATAGGTGAATTCAGTTTTGGGAGTGTGAATTTTAAAGATTGTTTCATTGCTGACTGGATGATTTTTTCAAATCGATCGAGTTTTACAACTCTCCTTTCCGAGTTTGCGCAAATAATTGGGGTGATCTCATCAATACCAATTTCGGTACCTTTTTCTAAAAACCATTCTATGCGATCATTGTTTTTGGTGGGTGCAATGGCAATGTGGAGGTAGTAATTCCATGGCTTTTCTTTTTCGGTCACCGCAATAATGTCTGCCATGCATTTTTTATCGCTTGCAAAACTTATTTTTGCATCAAACAAATAGCCTTTTCCGTTGGTAATTTTTAACACATCATTTTCTTTCTTCCGCAATACACGCACAATGTGTTTGCTCTCAATCTTATCGAAAACAAGCTGTTTGGTGGCGGTAGAAATTTCAGAATTGTAAAAGAGTTGCATGGGTAAAGATGTTTCAGTGTTTAAAATTGTTTCTAAGTGGTAAAGTTAAGATCTTCTTACAGATATTAAATTTTTTATTTAAGTTAGTTCTCGATTCAACACGAGCAGCTATTGTATTTTTTTTAGAGTTGTTCTCTACTGAGCTTTCCAAAACCTTTTAAACTTTAAAACTTCAAGCTTAAAGCATCTTCTTATAGGTGCTTCTTCTTTTATGCCTTGTAGGATTAAAGTTTTTCCATATTTTTTGAATGGCATCGTTGTCTGCCAATTCTGGCGTTCGAATGCAATTTACAATTCTTTTTTTTGCAAAAGTCTTGGTACACTGGTCGAAGAGAATGGCATGCACACCTTTGTTTTGGTAGGCCGGATCCACACCAATCAGATAAAAAACAACGTCTTTAGCGTTTTTTCTAGCTTGCAACAAGTGAAACAATCCAAAGGGGAAAAGTGTTCCTTTTGTTTTTTGTAATGCTTCCGAAAAGGAGGGCATAACAATGGCAAAAGCAATGAGTTTGTGATTAGCATCCACCACGAATTTTATATATTCTGGATTGATAAAACCGATATATTTTCTCTTAAAAAAAGCGATCTGTGCTTTTGAAATGGGCACAAATGTAGACAGTTTTCCATAGGACTTTTCCAAAACGTCAAACATTTCATCTACATAGGGGAGGAGGTCTTTTGTTTTTGTGAAATCCAATGCTTTTAACTGAAAGCGTCTTTTTATAAGGTTGCTCATTCTGTTGAAATACACTCCATCAACATTCTTAAATGGGAATTTATTTTCGAAGTATTCTTTCTCTTTTACAAAGCCCAATTGCTCTAAGTGCTCTTTATAATAGGGATGGTTATACCAGGTTATCATGGTGCCAATATGTTGGAAACCTGCTGTTAAAACCCCTGTTTTGTCGAGGTTGTTGAACCCTACTGGGCCTTCCATAAAAGCTAAGTTGTTGTTAAGTCCAATTTCTTTTACTTTATTCAACAGCACTTTGGATACTTCAATGTCGTCAATAAAATCAAACCAACCAAAACGCATTTTTTTTAGTTGTTGTTTTTCAACCTCTAGCCAATTGATGATGGCGGCAACTCTTCCAACAATTTCACCGTTTTTAAACGCTATAAAAAATTGAGCTTCTGCATTCTCAAAAACAGGATTTTTGGATGGGTCAAAACTAGCAATCTCATCTTTTACAATCGGAGGAACCCAATAGGGATTGTTTTTGTAAAGTGAAAAAGGAAATAAGACAAATTGTTTCATTTCCTTTTTAGAAGTAACTTTTTGAAGCGTTATCATTTCATGATATTTGAAGGCTAATTGCCGTCTTTTTTAATTTTTTTCTCCAATTCTTTAATTTCCCTTTCAATTTTTTCCAGCGCTGTTTCTTTCTTCTTTTTAAAAAGCCCGAAGAAGCCACGGCGTTTTTTCTTTTTCTTGGTTGTTTCTTTTTCTGTTCCTTTTTCTGCTGGATTTTTCTTTTTGAAAATACTAAAGATTCTCCCAAAGAAATTCTTTTTCTTCAATTTGTCTTCTGGGCTGTCTTCAATAGGGTTGCCATTGTCGTCCAGTTCAATATAAGAATCCCGATGTCTATCAATTCTATAAGAAACGCCTAAACTTGTATAATATCCTGTCGAATTCCCCTCAAACATGCCTCTTGCTGATGCGTTTACTTGTAGATTGGTTGATAATAAGAAAGCAATACCAGTTCCAATGTTTGTGTCTTTTTGCTCTTTTTTAAAGATGCCTTGGTTCTCAAAAAAAGTAGACCAGCGATCATTAAAACTATAGGTTCCTGTTATAATATAAGAAAATTCAGCAGCGTCAGTTCCCATTTTATCGTAATAGAAATTGGTAATCACATTAAAGTCATTGCTCAAGTTATTTTGTAGTAACACTCCTAGCTTAGGAGATACTTTAGAGGTTTTGTGAAGGTCTCCTAAAAAGTTTGTATTGAATCCTGCGTAGACTGCTACGGAAGGAATAAGTCTTTTTTTATCAAAAGCATTCCTTTTTTTCCAACTTCGTACCTCCTTGCTTTTGTCTGTAAATTCTTGTTGAAAAACTAAATATTTAGCACCAATCGTTGCGTTGCTTAATCCACTTGTGAAATCATTCGATGTAAAAACATTATTAAAAGCTACTTGGTCTCTTTGATAACTTAAGTGAGTGCTAAATTCTAACTTTTCAAGAAAAAAACTAGTTCTGAATAACAAATCAATCCCCAAAGATTGCGGCTGAGAGAATGTTGACTCTATACTCATGTCTCGATAAAAGAGATTGCTTTCAAACTGGTAAATCCCGTTACCTACACTGTAAGGGCTTTCTGAAAATCCTGGTTTGTTTGAATTGATCACATTAGTGTATTGCGCATGTACTCCTAAGAAACAAGAAACAATTAATAAGAATGTGAGTCTATATTGTAAGGTAGTTTTTTTCAAAATAAAAAGGTTAAATTAGCTTTCTTTCATTGCTATACAAACATACTGTAAAAATACCATTCTTTAAATTGAAGGGTTTCTTTTTTAAGTCCTTTAAATATTTGCAGTTTGTTAACGTTGGTATTGTATACAAATTGTTATTTTTGGGGTGAATTATTAATTTTTAAAGAGAATATTGAAGAGATGGCTTTAGGTTTAATTAAAACAATTTTATATGTTGTATTTTTCATGTATGCTTTTAAGTTTTTGGCAAAGTTATTTGCTCCCTTTTTAATTAAGAAAGTGGTCAATAAAATGCAGGAGAAAGCCGAAGCACAATTTCGAAATCAACAACCTAAATCTACTGTAAAAGAAGGTGAAACCATTATTGATAAAGCACCAGCGAAAGATGCAAAAGGTTCTAAAACAGTAGGGGAATATGTAGATTTTGAAGAAATAGATTAATATGAACATTAAAAAAATGATTCCTTTTGCAATCGCGATCCTTGTTTTCTCGCTTGCTGCAATTACGTACTTTCATCCTGTTTTAAAAGGACAAAAAATAGCACAGTCAGATATTACCCAGTTTCAGGGTATGTCTAAAGAAATTCAAGATTTTAGAGCAGAGAGGAATGCGGAACCCTATTGGACAGGAAGTGCTTTTAGTGGAATGCCAGCCTATCAATTAAGCGCTTACTATCCGAACGATTTTGTTCGAACCATAGATCAATGCATTCGTTTTTTACCAAGACCAGCAGATTATACTTTTTTGTATTTTATTAGTTTCTTTGTGCTCTTACTAGCTTTAAAAGTAGATTGGAAATTGGCGCTCCTAGGCGGATTGTCCTTTGGATTTTCTACCTATCTAATTATTATTTTTGGTGCAGGACACAATGCAAAAGCACATGCTATTGGCTACATGCCTTTGGTCTTAGCAGGTGTTTTATGGGTTTTTCAAAAAAAATATTTACGAGGCTTTGTGGTTACAGGTCTAGCCATGTCATTAGAAATTTATACCAATCACCCACAAATGACCTATTATTTAGGTTTTTGTTTACTCATTTTAGGAGTTGTTGAACTGGTTCATGCTATCAAAGAAAAACAACTTCCGACTTTTGCAAAACAAACAGCTATTCTACTATTAGCAGTCTTCCTTGGAATTGCAGCAAATGCACCTCGTTTGATGGCGATGAAAGAATATGCAGATTATAGTACGCGTGGAAGTTCTGAATTAACGATTTATCCAGATGGAAGTCCAAAAATCGCCTCAACAGGTCTAGATTATCACTACATTACAGAATACAGTTATGCAAAACTTGAAACCTTCAACTTGTTTATACCTCGATTTATGGGGGGTGGAACTTTTGAGAAATTGGATGAAAATTCAGCCTTTTACCAGCTGATTGCAGAAAAAGCAGGAAGAAAAGTTGCCGATGATTATTCCGAACGAGTGTTAACCTATTGGGGAGATCAAACGATTATAGAGGCTCCCGCATATATTGGTGCTGTGCTATTTTTTCTATTCTTCTTAGGAATTTTCTTAGTCAAAGGAAGGTTAAAACAATGGTTGGTAGCTGCCACTGTTTTTTCAATTTTAATGAGTTGGGGAAGGAATTTTGAGCTTCTAACCCACTTTTTTATCGATTATGTACCGCTTTACAATAAGTTTAGAGCCGTTTCATCGATACAAGTCATTGCAGAATTGTGTGTGCCAATTTTGAGTTTTTTAGCTTTAAAAGCATTCTTTTCAAAAGCCCATACCTTAAAAGAAAAGCAAGAAGCACTCAAAAAAGCAGTGTATGTATTTGTAGGTTTAATTATTGTTGGATTTGTTTCCGCACACATGTTCGCCACTTTTGAAGGACTTAGAGACCAGCAACAATACAATGCATTGCCAGGTTTGATAGACGCTTTGATTGCCGATCGAAAAACCATGTTGCTGACAGATACACTACGTTCTTTAATTTTAACGGGCGTCGCTGCGGGAACTTTATGGCTTTTGTTGAAGAATACATTGAAGCAGACTGCCGTTATTATTGTATTTGCAGTGCTCCTTCTTTTTGATTTAATTTCCATTGACAAACGCTACGTAAATGAAGCCGATTTTAATCCTGCTCGAAACATTGAAAACCCTTTTGTAAAAACGAATGCCGATAAACTCATTCAGCAAGACACAACGCATTACAGGGTAGGTAATTTTACCGTAGACCCAATGACCGATGCAAGAACCTCGTATTTTCACAATTCAATTGGTGGATATCATGCAGCAAAAATGGGGCGTTATCAAGAACTTTTTGAGTATCAAATAGCTCAAAGAAACATGGGGGTTTTAGACATGTTAAACACCAAGTATTTTCTTTTTTCAGATGATCAAGGAGCAACCCAGGTACAGTTAAATGAAGCAGCAAATGGAAATGCTTGGTTTGTAGAAAACCTAAAGTTAGTTGCTTCTGCAAATGAAGAAATGCAGGCTCTGGATTCTTTGGATTCTAAAAATACAGCAGTCTTAAATCGGAAGGATTATGAAACTCAATTTATTGCAAATGAAACCTTGCTATTTGAAAAAGATTCCACTGCCACAATTCAACTGAAAAACTACGATGTGACCACATTAACCTACCGATCAAATACTCAAAAAGAGCAGTTTGCGGTCTTTTCAGAAATTTATTATAAAGAGGGGTGGAATGCTTATATTGATGGTGATTTAACGCCACATTTTAGAGTGAATTATGTATTGCGTGGTATGAAAATCCCTGCAGGAGATCATCAAGTAGTCTTTCAATTTGAGCCGAATGTTATTAAAGAAGGAAAGATCATTTCATTAATTGCCTATGGATTATTATTGTTGTTTCCGATAGGATGGTTTTTTTATGAAAAGAAATACCTAAAATAATATTTACTATGAATATTGGAATGTTGCTAAATGGTAATTACCCTGCAGATATTAGAGTTCGAAAAGAGGCTGAAAGCTTATCAGAGAATCACTCCGTATTTATATTGTGTAAAAAAGAACCTTCTGATAAAGAGTTTGAAATTATCAATGGCGTTACAGTAATTCGACAAATAACATACAGAAATACAGCACATGAAGGTATTATTGATGTTTTAGCATCCTTAAATTTCATCCATCCATATTTCAAAAAAAAACTTCCAGATTTTATAAGAAAACATCAGATAAACGTTTTACATGTTCATGACTTGCCGCTTGCGAAAACAGCATTCCTAGCAGCAAAAAAGCATCAACTAAAAACGGTTTTAGATTTGCATGAGAATTATCCAGCGGCATTAAAAACGTGGTTTTCATGGCGTAAGAATCCTATTATTAGATTAAAGAATACCTTATTTTTTAGTTATGATCGATGGCGGAACTACGAAGCAAAAATTATTAAGAAATATGATGTTTTGATTGCTGTTGTAGACGAAATGAAAGCGCGCTTAATTGATCAGCATCAAATTGATTCAAAAAAAATTGTAATTGTCCCTAATGCAGAAAAGAAAGATTTTGCAAAGAATTTTGAAGCACATCTACCAGACTATTTTAAAGAAGAAAAGGAAAGGTTTATCATTTCATATGTAGGTGGATTTGGTCCTCATAGAGGGTTGCACACTGCTATTTTAGGAATGAATGAAATCGTTAAGACTATCCCCAATGCTTTATTAGTGCTCGTGGGGCCGGCAAATAAAGATGTTAGAATGCATCTTCAAAATATAATAGCTAACAATCAATTAACTCATTTTGTTAAGATAAAAGGAAGAGAGCCTTTTAAAAACGTCATTAATATTATGAAAAGCTCGGATATAAACATCATTCCACATATCTCAAATGAACATACCGAAAGCGCTGTTCCACATAAGTTTTTTCAAATATTACTCTCAGGAAAACCCTTATTAGTGTCAGACTGTGCACCCATGAAACGCTTGGTTAGTGCCCATGAAATAGGGACTTATTTCGAGTCTGAAAATACATTGAGTTTTGCCGAAAAGGTTTCTTACATTTATAAAAATTATAAGGCATCTCTTTTAATGGCAAATCAAGGAGTGCAACAATCTTTACATGCTGATTTAAATTGGGAGTTTTTATCCAAAAACTTGATAGAATTATATAATAATTTAGAAAATTGAAAGCACTCATCATTACTTATTATTGGCCACCAGCAGGTGGTTCAGGAGTACAACGATGGTTGAAGTTTGTAAAGTATTTACAAGGTTTTGATATTGAGCCTGTGGTGTATACCATTTCGAATCCGAAGTATCCTATTTTAGACGATACCCTTGAAGACGAAGTGCCAAAGAATATTGAAATTTTAAGACAACCGATTTGGGAACCCAACAATTTTCTTTCTTTTTTGAAGCAAGAAAAATCTCAGAGTGCAGGTTTTTTAAATCCAAATCCAGGGTTTTTTGGGAAGATCATGCAATATATTCGAGCCAATTATTTTATACCAGATGCTCGAAAATTTTGGGTAAAACCCTCGGTAAGTTATTTAGAGAACTATATTCAAAAAAATAATATATCGGTTGTAATCACATCAGGACCGCCACACAGCATGCATTTAATAGGTCTGCAATTGAAAGAAAAATTGAAGATTAAATGGATTTCAGACTTTAGAGATCCTTGGACCGATATTGATTATTTTCATCAATTGCCATTAACCAAAAAATCCAAAGCAGCCCATTTTCGATTAGAAAAAGAAGTTTTAGAAAAATCGGACGCTGTGCTTGTAGTAGGAGAAACCATGAAAGAGAATTTTCTAAAATTTAATAATAATATTCATGTAATTACAAACGGATTTGACACTGATTTCACTGATCATTCAAAAGTAACACTTGATCGTCGTTTTACGTTGACGCATATTGGCATGATGAACTCAGACAGAAATCCGAAGTTGCTTTGGAAAGTTTTAGCGGAAATTTGTGCTGAGAATTCGGAATTTAAAAGCGATTTGAAAATAAACTTAGTAGGTAAAGTAGCGCCACAAGTTAAAAATGAATTGCAATTATTAGACAAGCATATCCTCGATTTTATTCCATATTTACCACATTCGGAAGTGCGAGCCTATCAGCAGAAATCTCAAATGCTATTATTGGTTGTCAATAATGTGCCTAGTGCAAAGGGAATTCTTACGGGTAAAATTTTTGAATATTTAGAAGCAAAAAGACCTATTTTGGCAATTGCGCCAACAGATGGTGATGCTGCAGCAATTATAAATGCTACAAATTCTGGTTTTGTTATAGGTTTTGAGGATGAAACCAATTTAAAAAAGGTAATTTTATCAAATTACCAAGTATTTAAAAAACAAGCGTTGCATGTCGCTTCCATAAATGTTCAACAATACCATCGGAAAGCACTTACAAAGAAGTTAGCAACAATTATTAAAAGCATTTAAATTTGAATTCATTGAAAAAAATTGTGACCATTTTAGGAGCTAGACCTCAGTTTGTAAAAGCAGCTGTTTTAAGTAGAATTATTTCAGAAATGAATCAAATTCAAGAAGTAATTGTTCATACTGGACAGCACTTTGATACAAATATGAGTGCTGTTTTTTTTAATGAAATGCAAATTCCTACGCCAAAGTACAATTTGGCGATTCATGGATTGACACATGGAGCAATGACCGGGCAGATGCTCGAGAAAATTGAAGCTATTTTAATTGACGAAAAACCAGACGCCGTTGTTGTTTATGGGGATACAAATTCTACGTTAGCAGGTGCTTTAGCGGCAAAAAAACGAGACATTAAAGTGATTCACATTGAGGCAGGTTTGCGCTCCTTTAATATGAAAATGCCCGAGGAAGTGAATCGAATTTTAACAGATCGAATTTCAGCGTTATTAAGTTGTCCAACCGATACTGCGCTTCAGAATCTTTCCAATGAAGGTTTTGATCATTTGCCTATAAAAATTGAACAACATGGCGATATCATGAAAGATGCTGTAGCGTTTTATAGTGAGAAATCATCAGAAAAATCGAACATTATTCAAGATTTAGATTTACAAAAAGACGCATTTATTTTAACAACAATTCATCGTCAAGAGAATACAGATGATGCCGCTAAAATGAAAGAAATTTTTGATGCTTTGGAGTTAATTCATCAAACAAAACAAGTTGTCTTACCTTTGCATCCTAGGACAAAAAAAATGCTAGCGAAATTCAATATCAATACAAAAATTACCCTCATAGATCCCGTTGGCTATTTTGATATGCTAGAACTGTTAAAGAATTGTGCTATGGTCGTTACTGATAGCGGCGGCTTGCAAAAAGAAGCTTTCTTTTGTAACAAAAATTGTATTATTGTACGTGAGGAAACGGAATGGTTAGAATTAGTTGCTCACAATTTTGCAAAAATTGTAGGAACGGATAAGGATAAATTGGTAGCTGCTTTTCATTATTTTTTGACAGCTAACATGGATTTTAATATCAATTTATTTGGTGAAAATGTGGGAGAAAAAATTCATGATTCTATTTGTAATTTAATTCAAGATTAGGTGGGAATTGTATTTAAACAGTCTTTAAAAAACACGTTATTTATTTATTTAGGGTTCGCCTTTGGAGGAATCAATACCTTGTTTTTATATACCCGCTTTTTAGAAGACGAATATTATGGGTTGGTTACTTTTTTACTATCCACCTCTAATTTGTTAATGCCTTTAATTGCTTTAGGAGTCCATCATTCAATTGTGAAGTTTTATTCAAGTTATTTTACGAAAATTGAAAAAGATCGCTTTTTATCGTCCATTCTCTTTTTACCTTTTTTTATAGCGATACCGATTGCTTATTTTGGAACTCTTTTTTATGAAGAAATAGGGAGTTATTTATCCGAAGAAAATCCAGTGATAAAAGACTATACCTTTATAATTTATTTAATTGCAGTTGCTACTTCCTACTTCGAGATTTTCTATGCTTGGGCAAAGGTACAGTTTCAATCTGTTTTTGGGAATGTTTTGAAAGAGTTGTGGAATCGAGTTGTTGTTATGATTTTGCTATTTGCAGTTTATTTTGAATTGATTACCAAAGCTGAATTTATTTATTATTTAACAGGAGCTTATTTTTTAAGAACCTTCGTTATGATGGTTTATGCACTCAAATTATACACTCCTAAATTTACTTTTTCAAGACCTAAAAATTTTAACGATGTCATTCGGTTTTCAGGATATATTATTCTAGCGGGAAGTGCTGGAGCAATTATTTTAGATATTGATAAGTTTATGATTCCTGGCAAAGAATCTTTAGTGAAAGCAGCTTATTATTCAGTAGCCGTATTCATAGGTTCTTTTATTGAAGCGCCAAGTAGAGCAATGTTAAATATCCTACAACCATTGACCTCTAAAACATTGAATGAAGAAAATCATGAAGAAGTAGCATCTTTATACAAAAAGAGTTCCCTTAATTTATTGTTAATTAGTGGCCTTTTTTTTGTGTTGATCAATACAAATATAAATCAGTTATTCAGTTTGCTTCCCAAAGCATATTCAGGAGGTGTTTTGGTGGTGTTAATGATTTCATTGCTGAAGTTGTATAATGGCTTTTTAGGAAACAATGGCGCTATTATTAATAACTCTAAGTTTTATAAAATAACATTGCCAATAAGCCTTATAATGGCGTTTTCAGTTTATTTTTTAAACAAACTTTTTTATTATGAATTGGATATGGGAACCAATGGTCTGGCATTGGCAACATTGCTTGTGATTTTTACTGCCAATACTTTCAAATTGTTCTTTGTAAAGCGTAAATTTTCTATGACCCCTTTTACCAATAAATCGTTATTGCTTTTTTTGATTATAACTGTTTTATACCTATCATTTAATTTCTGGGAGTTTCCAATTGTAAATGTTTATCTGTGGGATTTACCCATGCATCCCATTATAAATATGATTCTAAAAAGTGTTTTAATCGTTATAATTTATATCTTTTTGATTTTAAAACTGCATATTTCACCAGAGTTTGATAGTCTTCTTAAAAAGTATTACAAATAACAATCTAGCCAATCTGCAAGCATATGTAGTAGGAGCGCTAACCCAATAATTCTTGTTTTTTTAAAGAGCAACCCAATTGTGTAAAATGCGATAGCAATGTAAGAATGTAGTGGGTGAAAGTTGATACTGCATCTCACTTTGTCAAAAATAGGAGTAGCTAACAGATGATCCAAGTCTACTAACATCGAAAGTAAGAAAATCAAATAGATTTTTTTCCAATTTTTTTTAAAGAAAAAATAAGCAATGAGAAGAGGTACAACAAAATGAAGTCCGTAATGAAGCGCGTTTTTAAAGATCATTATTGAAAAGCAAAAAAGACTTAATATTAAGTCTTTTTTTATGTTTGTAATGGATTACAATTCGTTAAAATTAGTATTTTGAAGGTAAAAAACTATTTACGCACTCTTTTCATAAGTAGGTCTTTTCGGATTCTACTTAACTGTACTGGTGTAATATTTAAAAAAGAAGCAATTTGATATTGTGGTATTTGTTTTTCGATATTCGGTAAATCTTTTCTGATTTTTAAGTATCGATCTGTTGCGTCTAGCATCGAAAGTTCATAAATTCTTTTTTCTTTTTTAATAAAAGAGTATTCCAAAACTTTAGTATAGAGTAAACTAATATTGATGTCTTTTTTTGTAAGTTTTTTGAATGCTTTAAAATCACCAACATAAAATTCGCAGTCAGTAAGACAGTCATAATACATTCTAGAGGGCTTGTCTAAAATTAAACTAGAAAATGCTCCAATCGAATTTCCTCCTACAGTTAGCGACTGAATAACTTCTCTTCCTTTTTTATCTAAAAAATAAGAGCGAACAACTCCTTCTTTTAAGATATAAAACTCGGTAGGGGTTTCACCAGCTTTCGTTAAAACATGCTTTTTCTTAACGTTTTGATAGGAAAGTAATTTTTTTAAATTGTTAATAGTTTTAACGGGTAATTTGTTGTTCTCCGAAATTAAATCAGTAATGAATTCCATATAATCAAATATTTATAACAATTTTAGCTTCTATGAATTCTAAAAAAAATAACAAGAATCTTTTGATCATTGTTTCTTTTGAATAAATTTTTACGAGCTAAAATTTACATTATAAACTTATTACCTACTGACCTAATAATATACAACCCATTAAACATGTTAATTCACGCTATCATTTTAAAATTATATTCTATTGTACAAAAGTGTTTAGAAAATATTTTTTTATGTAATGTTAAAAGCATCTAATTACTTATTCCTGGGGTAGTTGTCAGTAAATACATAGTTTTCTCAAATTTATATAAAAAAATATAAAAAATCAAAATTAAAATATAAAAATTATAAATAACTAATAGCATTTGGGCCTTCCATAAATAACAGGTCTAAAATTGATAGGTTGGGAAGAAAACCATGCTTGTCGGAAAAGACTTGTATGTATGGAGAATGTTTTTTTAGAGTTTTTTGTTTCACGTTTGCAAGAAATCTAAAGTCATTTTCAATATTGTGATGTTGATATTCTGTTGTCTTTTTAGTTCTTATTTCTAATTGAAGTGCATCAGTCAAAAATAAAAAAGCATCAAAATTAAGATCATTTAAATAACGGTATTTTTTGTTGTAAATACGCTGTAATTCATCTTCAAAAAACTCAAAAAAAGGAGAACAATTGTATGAAGCTTTCAACGACTTAAAGTGTTGATCTTGCCATTTTACACTATTGTCTACCATTGTGTCTTTTGTTTTCTGTTTTTCGACACCATTGTTTTTCTGTATTGGAATGTTGAGCATCTGTTGTCCATTGGCGCCATAAATATAACAACGATTTCGATAGCTTTGTTTCTGGAAATTATCTTCGATTTCAAAGGTAATTTCATTGAAACGCGCTATTTCAGAAAATTGAGAAATAGGAGGGAAATATGTTGGTAAAAACAACCCCATTATGCTGTTTTCTTTTTCTTATAAATACTATACCCAAAGTAGAGTAAAAGTAATACCAAAGCTACATATCTATAGGAAAGAGGTGCTCCGTCTCCTCCAACTGTTGTAAACATTCTGTTCCAACGAATTGATTTTAATTTTGCCATAAAGGTGGGGGCATCTGCATCCCAACTGAACCATACCATTACCGGTTTTCCTAATACATGATCAAAAGGGACAAATCCCCAATATCTTGAATCTAAAGAATTGTGTCTGTTATCTCCCATCAACCAATAATAATCTTGTTGAAATGTATAAGTGTCCGCTTTTACTCCATTGATATAGATGATGCCATTGTTGGTTACCAAATTATTGTTCTCATAAAGTTCAATGATTTGTTTGTAGTAGGGTAGGTTTTCATCGTTAATCGTTATCGTAACTCCTTTTTTGGGAACATAAATTGGCCCCATATTGTCTTGACTCCATTCATTACTATCAATTTGAGGGAAGATAGCAGGATCTATTTCATGTACAATCTGAACTACACTATCCACCTCTGAATCCTTTCTTAATTTCCTTGCAATTTCTAGTGTTAAATTAACAACCCTTTTTTGGGTTTTAATTTCAGAGATTGTTGATCCATACTTTTTTGCAACCGCCAATACTTTCTTGAAATCATAGGTTGAAACTTTAAATTTATTTCCTTTCAATGCTTTTCTTGCTGAAAGGTATTTTCCCATTTCATTAAATTCTTCATTGGTTTTAAAGTCAACAATAAATTTACTTTCAAATTCTTTGCCTGTATATCGTAATATTTTTTCAGTACTAATTCCTTTTTCAGAATATACCGTGTGCTTAAATTGAAGTTTTGCTCTTTCTGGTAAACTATTTTTTTTACCATTTATATACACAAAACCATCTCTTATTTCTAAGGTATCCCCAGCAATTGCCACACAACGCTTTACATAGTTGGTTTTCTTGTCAACGGGTTTGTCTGTGAATTCACCAGAATTATCGCCCCACATGGTCTTTAATGAATCTGCTGGCCAATTAAAACAAACAATATCATTGTTTTTTATTTTTTGAAATCCAGGAACTCTTAAGTAGGGGAGTTGCGGTTTCTTTAGGTAAGAAGCAGTGCCTACAAAAGGTAAAGAATCGTGAACCATAGGTGCCGCAATTACGGTAGAAGGAATTCTTGCACCATAATGAAATTTGCTCACAAATAAATAATCCCCCACCAATAAGGATTTCTCTAACGAAGAACTTGGAATGGTAAAAGGTTGCATAAAATAGGTGTGCACCAAGGTAGCAGCAATAATTGCAAATGTAATTGAGCTAACCCATTCGCCCAATTCAGAGCGAGGTTTGATACTTCTTTTGGCATTATAAGTGGCTTCCGTTGCATAATTTATATAGAAGATGTAACCTCCTAAAGTTGCGATTACTAAAAGGGAATCTAATCTTTTATAAAAGCCAAAAGTTCTTATGGTTTCTATCCAGATAACCAAGAACATTAATAAATTTACGACAGGAATAAATAATAAGAGCACCCACCATTTTGGGCGATTTATAATTTGCATCAAAACAATTCCATTATAAATTGGGATGATTGCCTCCCAAGCTTTTCTACCCGCTTTTACATACAATTTCCAAGTTCCTAAAAAATGGATAACTTGTATTGCTATAAAAAAAAGAAACCACTGTGTAAATGTCATAATCGTATATTTTACTTTTTCTTTTAAAAGAGTTTATTTTGTTTTAATGAGGAGTTATAACCCTAAATATCATGTTTTTTTAATCAATGTTTAATACATCTTTCATGGAAAAAACTCCCTCCTTGTTTAGCAACCATTCAGCAGCAATTACAGCGCCTAAAGCAAATCCTTGTCTGTTTTTTGCAGTATGATTTATATGGATTTCATCAATTTTTGAAGCATACGATACCGTATGCGTGCCTGGAACTTCAGGAATTCTTTTTGCATATATGGGCAGGTTTTCTGCAGTTGTTGCTTTGTTTAATTCCCAACTTGTAAAAGCTGTATTTTCTATAATACTTTCCGCCAAAGTAATTGCTGTTCCACTTGGTGCATCTAATTTTTTAGTATGATGAATTTCTTCTATGGAAACATCATAGTCTTTTAATTGGCGCATCATTTTCGCCAATTGATTGTTGAGTTCAAAGAAAATATTTACACCCAAACTAAAATTTGAGGCATAGATAAAAGCGCCTTTTTTTTCTTTACAAAGCGCAACGGCATCCGCGTATTTCTCTAACCAACCTGTTGTTCCAGAAATTACAGGAACTTGATGATTAATGCAGTTTGCAATGTTGTTAAATGCGGAATCTGGAATGCTGAAATCAATCGCAATGTCTGCTTTATTGATATCGTATTTTGCGATTCCTTCACTTTTTATAACGATGGTATGTCCCCGAGAAATTGCAATTTTCTCAATCTCTTTCCCCATTCGACCGTATCCTAATAAAGCAATTTTCATATTTAAAACTCGTATTTTAAGTTGAAGCCTACTGCAGTGTTTGCAAAATTCATATTGTCTGGAATTATGGCAGGTTTAAAAGTTAGATTATCATCCGTATTAAATTGAAGTAAGTGTGCATTGACACTTGCTTCTACAATTTGCAAAACATAGACTAAAACAGAAGATAATAAGGCCAAATCTCGGTTTTCTCTTAATTGTTTTTGAGCACTTTCTAAGCCTGCTTCAGAGATTAAAACAGTAGTGTTTCCAGCAGCATCAATGAGTGTAAATTCGTCCTGAAGTCCCGCTTTTCTTAATTTGAATGCTGTACGATATCTTTTATAAATACTATTATTGTCTATGTATAAATAAGTTGTCCCTCCTAAGATTCCCCATACAATAGGGGCTTTCCAGTATTTTTTATTGTAAATCTGTCCCATCCCAGGTAAAATCGCAGAGTAAAATGCAGCTTTTGAGGGAGATAACGGATTGTAAACTCCTTGCGGAACTTCAATTTTCTCTTTCACGATTTTCTTTTTTACAGCCGTAGAATCTCTTTGAGAAAAAATATTATTCGTGATTAATAAAACAAATATCGAAAAGAGTATCTTTTTTTGAAGCACTATTTTAATAGGTTTTTTATTCGGTTAAAGTCTTCTTCAGAGTCAAAAGGAATGGTCAGTTTTCCCTTTCCATTAGTACCTACAGTAATGGCTACTTTATTTCCAAAAAAGTTGTTAATCTCCTGAATATTTTCTTTGATAAATGATGGTGCTTCCTTCTTTTTAGTTTTTGGTATTACGGTTGATTTTAGATTTTTTACCAATTCTTCTGTTTGTCTTACAGATAGTTTTTCGCGAATAATTTTCTCGTAAATTTTCAATTGATCTTCCGTATTTTCGATATTTATGATCGCTCTACCGTGTCCCATAGAAATAAAACCATCACGCATTCCTGTTTGTAAAATAGGATCCAATTTCAGTAACCTCAAGTAGTTGGTCACTGTAGAACGTTTTTTTCCAACACGAGTACTTAATGCTTCTTGAGTCAGTTGAATTTCATCAATCAAGCGTTGATAAGAAAGTGCTACTTCAATCGGATCTAGGTTTTTACGTTGAATATTTTCAACCAACGCCATTTCTAGCATTTCCTGATCGTTTGCAAGTCTTATATATGCAGGAACCGTTTTATTTCCAATAAGCTTGGAAGCTCTAAAACGCCTTTCTCCTGAAACCAATTGAAATGTATTTCCTTCTAATTTTCTTACAGTAATGGGTTGTATGACTCCCAATTCTTTGATTGAACTGGCCAATTCTCCTAACGATTCTTCATCAAAATAGGTTCTTGGCTGGAACGGGTTTACTGTTATTAAATCCAATTCAATTTCAACAATACTACCAACAATTGTATCCGTATTTTTATCGGATGTAGCAATCATCTCTGAAGGTTCTTTTAACAAAGCGGATAAGCCTCTACCCAATGCTTGTTTTCTTGTTGCTTTTGCCATTTATACGTTTTTTTTAATCAATTCTTGGGCTAAGTTTAAGTAGTTTACAGCACCTTTGCTCGTTGCATCATACGCAATAATACTTTCACCATAACTTGGTGCTTCACTCAAACGAACATTTCTCCTAATAATCGTTTCAAAAACCATGATTGAAAAGTGTTTTCTAACTTCGTCTACAACTTGGTTTGACAGCCTCAAGCGAGAATCGAACATTGTTAATAGTAAGCCCTCTATTTCTAAATCTTTATTATGTATACTTTGGATACTTTTTACCGTATTTAATAATTTCCCCAAACCTTCCAGCGCAAAATATTCACATTGAATTGGAATGATTACCGAGTCTGCAGCGACTAAAGAATTTAAGGTGATTAACCCTAGCGAAGGCGCGCAATCAATTAAAATATAATCATACGATTCCTTCAGACTATCCAATGCTTTTTTAAGCATGTACTCTCTCTCTGGCTTGTCTACCAGTTCAATTTCAATGGCAACCAAATCAATATGTGCAGGTATAATATCAAGATTTGGAGACGATGTTTTAACAATTGCATCTTTTGCAGCAATTGTATGCTCTAAAACTTGATACGTGCCATGCTCAACAGAAGCTACATCTATCCCTAATCCAGAAGAAGCATTTGCTTGAGGATCGGCATCGATAAGCAATACTTTCTTTTCTAACACTCCCAAACAGGCTGCTAGATTTATGCTCGTAGTTGTTTTTCCAACACCTCCTTTTTGATTTGCAATTGCAATTACCTTTCCCATTAAATGACAGATTTTTGTAAAAAGTAAAAATACACTTTATTCTGTTTTTTTTAAATCAAAGTTGTTAAAAACATCATAAAAATGTAAAATACTATATTTTACGTAGATAAGACACTTATTTATTGTTTTTTGGGGATATTCTTTAAAATTTCTTTTAAAAATTTCCAAAATTTTTGAGTAGAAGTAATGCTTGCTCGTTCATCTGGAGAATGTGCGCCCAGAATTGTTGGACCAAAAGAAACCATGTCCATTTCTGGATAATTTTGTCCCAAAATTCCACATTCTAAACCTGCGTGACAAGCTGCTACACGCGCTTTTTCTCCATGCAAATCTTCATATAAATTAGCAACAACTTCTAGTATTTCTGATGTAACATTGGGCTGCCATCCTGGATAATCTCCAGACATCTCAACCTCTAAACCTGCCATTTCAAAAACAGCGCGTAGAGAATTTGCTAAATCTGTTTTGTTGCTTTCAGAAGACGATCTGGTTAAGCAGCCGATTTTTATAGCGCCCTCTTTTACAATAACACGGGCGATATTGTTAGATGTTTCTACTAAATCTTTAATATCAGGACTCATACGATACACGCCATTTAAAGCGCCGTAGATCGATTTTAAAAAAACCTCTTGAACCCCTATTTCCATTACTTTTTTTGGTAAAGTAGTTGGCGTAATATCAATCTTTAAATTGGGTTCTATTGTTGAAAACTCTTTTTTAATATTGTTGATAAGTAGTTCGCTTTCAAAAAGAAAAGCTGCTTCTGAAATAGAATCTATGATGATTGTTGCCGTGCTTTCTCTTGGAATTGCATTTCGTAAACTCCCACCATTAATTTCAGAAATCCTGAGTCCAAAATTAGTAAATCCGTCAAACAAAACACGGTTCATTATTTTATTGGCATTTCCTAAACCTTTATGGATTTCCATTCCGGAGTGCCCACCATTTAATCCATTAACTGTAATTGTATATGCGGGAGTGTTTTCTGGGGTTTCTTCTTCAACATAAGTTCTTCTTGCTGTAACGTCGATACCACCAGCACACCCCATTCCTATTTCGTCATCCTCTTCTGTATCTAGATTTAGTAAAATACCCCCTTTTAAAAGACCGCCTTTTAAGCCCATTGCACCCGTCATTCCTGTTTCTTCATCAATGGTGAACAACGCTTCTAAATTTGGGTGCGATATCGTTTCTGAAGATAAAACAGCCATAATAGAAGCGACCCCTAAACCGTTGTCTGCTCCTAGGGTTGTTCCGTTTGCAGTAATCCAATCCCCAGATACAAGCATCTCTATACCCTGTGTGTCAAAATCAAAATTGGTAGCGGCATTTTTTTGATGCACCATGTCTAAATGACTTTGTAAAACCACCGTTTTTCTATCTTCAAAACCAGCTGTTGCAGGTTTTGTGATAATTACATTGCCAACAGTATCTACAAAAGTTTGTAGACCTAGTTTTTTTCCAAAAGCAACCATAAATTCGATAACACGTTCTTCTTTTTTCGAAGGGCGAGGTACCGCATTTAAGTCTGCAAAATGATTCCAAACCTCTTTTGGTTCTTGATTTCTAACGGCTTTATTCATATGTGTAATTGGCTTTTTTTTTGAATTATTAAATTACGAAATTTCGATGATTGAATCTTCTAATTCCTTACGAACTTTTGCAAGTTCTTTCATGGCATCATCATCGGCTCTAAATCCCACAGGCAAAACCAACGTAGAAGTTAATCCATGAGCTTTTAACCCTAGAATTTCATCATATTGTTCTGGTATAAAGCCTTCCATAGGACAGGCATCGATTTGTTCTACTGCACAAACCGTAAGTAAGTTCCCCAAGGCCAAGTACGCCTGGTTTTTGTTCCATATATTTAATTCTTCGGGAGTTTTTTTATCTATTTCAGCAACCAAGAATGATCTGAAAGAGCTTAAAACTTCATCAGGAGTATTTCTTGTTTTCTTAACGAGGTCAAAATAATTTTCTACTGCTTTAGAAGTGAAGTCTTTTTGAATACAAATGACCAAAACATGTGAGGCTTGTATAATTTGTTGTTGATTCCAAGAGGCAGAAACTAGTTTTTCTTGTATCTTTTTATTCTGGATAACAACTAATTTTATTGGTTGAAGTCCGTAAGAAGTTGCAGTTAAATTAAATGCTTCTTTTAAGGTGCTTATTTGGGTATTTGACAACTTTTTGGTGGTATCAAATTTTTTCGTAGCATAGCGCCATTGTAAACTTTCAATCGTATTCATTTCTATTAAGTTTTTTGCAAAAATAGGGTTATTAACCCTATGTGTTGGTCTTTATAATCGTAATAATTGATGGGTACATAAATAAATTCTTTTTATTTTTTTGTATATTAACAGTCAGAAAATTAAGCTATGAAAGAAGATTTTTTGCACTATGTCTGGAAGTATCAATTGTTTGAAAAAGAAGGTTTACATTCCTTAGAAAATGAAGTCATTCACATTTTAAAACCTGGAATTCACAATCGAAATGCTGGCCCAGATTTTTTAAATGCTAAGATTGAAATTAACCATCAAACTTGGGCTGGAAATTTAGAAATTCACTTAAAATCCTCCGACTGGTATGCACATCACCATGAGAATGATGTCAATTATGATGCAACCATTTTACATGTTGTTTATGAGTATGATGTAGCGGTTTATTTGAAAGGAAATACGGTGTTGCCAACTTTGGTTTTAAAGGATTTGATAGCGCCTAGTTTGTTGTCCAATTATTTACAATTATCAAATGTTACTACCAATTGGATCTCTTGTGGAGCACAAGTAAACACCTTGGATTCTTTTCTTTTTTCCAACTGGAAAGAGCGCTTGTTTTTTGAGCGTTTAGAGCGTAAAGCAGTATTTATTGACGCATTATTGGTCCATCAAAACAATGATTTTGAAGCAGTATTATTTCAACTTTTAGCAAAGAATTTTGGACTAAAAGTGAATGGCGAAGCTTTTTTAGCGCTTTCAAAATCGATCGATTTTTCAATTGTCAGAAAAGTACGCGCGAACGAGCATCAGTTTATGGCATTGCTCTTTGGTCAAGCAGGTTTTTTAGAAGAAGAGCTTCAAGAAGCTTACCACTTAACACTAAAAAAAGAGTATGCTTATTTGCAGCATAAATATGCATTGCAACCACTTTTAAAACAGCAGTTTTCTTTTTTTAGAATGCGCCCCAATAACTTTCCAACCGTTAGAATTGCACAATTGGTTTCCTTGTACCATTTGCATCAAAATTTATTTTCCAAATTGATGCAAGTTTCTAAAATTGAAGACTTCTACAGTTTGATTGCTGTTTCGGTTTCTTCTTTTTGGCAAAACCATTATACCTTTGAAACGATTTCAAAAAAATCAACAAAACGTCTTACTAAACCTTTCATTGATTTGTTGATTATCAATACCATTATTCCCTTAAAGTTTGTCTACGAAAAGAATAGAGGGGGTGTAGATGAAGTCGAAATGATATCGGTTTTGAATCAACTAAAGCCTGAGAAAAACTCCATCATTTCCAAGTTTGAAACATTACAAGTTTCTTCAAAATCTGCCTTTGATACCCAAAGTTTATTGGAACTAAAAAATAATTATTGCGCACCAAAACGTTGTTTAGAGTGCGCAATAGGAAGTGCTATATTGTCTAAAAAGTGATTATTTTATTGGATTTAAAAGCATTTCAATTTTATGGATACAATCTCTGTAGTGATACTTTGTCATGGTGCTGATTGCTCTTTTGCTAGCAATGCTTATGATGTACTTTAAGGTCACTAATTCGCCCCGAACTATGGATGAAATATCTGTATTTTTGGTACTGGAATCGTTCATTAAAATCCCCATTCGGTCAATAAATGATTTTTGAAGATTTCGACGAAATAAGTCAACATTCTGAGTCTTTTTAGTTTCACTAAAAACTCCTTTTCGCAAGGTTCTTAGCATGTCTGAAACGGCATAGAATTCAGTTTCAATGATCTCTGCATCAATCATTCTTTTCAAAGTCTTTACATTTAAAAGGGTATTTAAATGTCTGTTTTGATACCTTAAGATGCGATCACTGTAGCCCGTTTCGTCAATTTTATTTAAAATATTTTTGTCGAGCAACCATCTTTGTGTGTCGAATGTATTTTTTAACAACCAATTCAATGATGCGATTTGTCTATCTTTAGCAACTGTTTTGTACACATTGCCATTTTGCTCAGGTTTTTTATTGAACTCATAAACGCCGCCAATATTTCCAGCAACATGTCCAACATAACGATTCCAAACACTTAGGAGTTCGCCATATAACTCACTTAAATCTTCATAATTATTAGTCTGATCTGAGGTCCATTTAGGTAGGTTTTTGGCAACAATCTTTAAGTTTTTAACTCCGTATGTACTTGCCTTTACTTGATCATTTCCAATACCTTCAGTTTGTGATGATGGGTCAAAACGCTGTCCTCCAAATCGATATTTTGGATCATTTGCTTTTTCGGAAATCCATTTGTCTAGAGTGTTTACTTCGTCCTCTGGTTTTTTTGATGTTGGAATTTTACGGTATCCCCAATTAATGGCATAATGGTCATAAGGACCTAATTGTCTTATGAATCGGATGTTTTCATCACCGGGTTGGGCAATGTAGTTGTATCGAGCATAATCCATAATGGTTGCTGCAATACCATATTTTTGAGTAAATTTTCCTGAACGAAGTGAGTCAACTGGATAGGCAAAACTTGCTGCCATATTGTGAGGCAAACCTAAAGCATGACCAACTTCATGTGCAATGACCATACGCATCATTTCCCCAATTTCTTCTGGTTTAGTATTCAATGTTCTAGCAGACAGGTTTGCTGCACCCGTTTCTAATAAATAACGGTTTCTATAAGAACGCAAATGGTTATGATACCAAATAATATCACTTTCAATAATTTCTCCAGTTCGCGGATCTGAAACACTTGGACCGGTTGCATTTCGAGTTGTACTTGCCACGTATCTTATAGATGAATACCGAATGTCTTCCATACTAAATTCTGGATCTTCTTCTTTTGTTGGGGGCATTTTGGCATAAATAGCATTTTTAAAACCTGCTGTTTCAAAAACTTTTTGCCAATCATCCACTCCTTGCTTAATGTATTTTCTCAGCTTTTCTGGTGTTGCTGGATCAATATAGTATACAATTGGTTTTTTTGGAGTTACTAGTTCTCCTCTTTCATAAGCCCCCTCATCAGTAGGTTCTAGTCGCCAGCGTCGAATGTATCTTTTGCTATCTGCTTTTAATGCTTCAGAGTTGTAGTCTACATTGCCAATTGAAAAATAGCCAACCCGTTTGTCGTACAATCGAGGCATCATTGGTTTTTCTGGCAATAAAATCATCGATTGGTTGATGCGTATGGTAATCGTATTTGTGTTTCGATTACTTGGAGGCGCAGCTGCATCAAAAGTAAAATCTTGTATTACCTCGATATTCTTAGGATAGCTTTTAATGGAATTGATAAAGCTTCTTGAAGCATCGAGTCTTTTTACTTTATATGTTTTTCTATATCGTTCAGGAAGCCCTGTAATTGCTTTTACGTCGGTAGCAAAAAAATTGGTAACGTCTACCAAAACAGCTGTTGAATCTTGATTTTGTGATTTGATATCAAAAGCATAAATGACGGGTTCTAAGTTGTTAGCTTTGACCGATTTATAAATGGGTAAAGAGTCGTTGGCAATTGCATTGTATGATTTTACTTTTAAAAGAATTTTGTTTTGAAATGCCTCCCAAACAATTACTTGAGTGTTTATTTTAGATCCAGCATTTACGTAACCACCACCAAGATCGGCAGGAATGTCTTTTATTCTTGTAACTAAGATCATTTCTTTTCCAAAATAAGATTTCGGAATTTCATAGAGAAATTTATTGTCGTTTTTGTGGACATTAAAGAGTCCTTCGTCTGTTTTTGTTTTTGGAGTTACAAAATCTGTATATGCTTTTGCTTTTACCTTCTTTTTAGGTGTAGTAACTTTTATCTCTTTTTTAGCTTTCTTTTTTCGTTTGATTCTTCCGCTTTGTGCGTTCAATTCAATAGGATGTACAAAAGTGAAAAGCACTAATAATAAAAATATTTTTTTCATGAGTAAATGCATTGATTAATTGATTACTAAAATATTAAAAAAAGTGATGAAATCTTTCATTAATGATTAAAAAGAAGAAAGCGCAAACAATTATGTTTGCGCTTTCTTTATAAAGGCTTATTTTTAAAATAAGCTTTTGTATTTTAAAGGGTTTACTTCATGCATCATTTCGTATACTTTTTCAAAAACATCTTCGGCAGAAGGTTTTGAAAAATAGTCCCCATCAGTTCCATACGCCGGTCGGTGTGCTTTTGAAGTGAGTGTAGCGGGTTTGCTGTCTAGATGTTGGTACCCATTTTGGTTTTCTACAATTTCTTGTAATAAATATGCTGAAGCACCTCCTGGAACGTCTTCGTCTACTACTAACAATCTGTTTGTTTTTGCAATCGATTTTACTGTTTCATGATGAATATCAAAAGGGAGTAAAGATTGTGCATCAATAATTTCGATATGAATATCAACTTCAGCGAGGTCTCTGGCTGCTTCTTCTACAATTCTTAAGGTAGACCCATAAGAGATTACGGTTAGGTCGTCTCCTTCTTTAATCGTTTCTACGACACCGATTGCAGTTTTATAGCTTCCTAAGTTTACAGGCATTTCTTCTTTTAAACGGTATCCATTTAAACATTCGATTACAATCGCAGGTTCATCTCCTTCTAGGAGTGTGTTGTAAAAACCAGCTGCTTTTGTCATGTTTCTTGGAACCAAAACATGGATTCCTCGTACATTATTAATTATTCCTCCCATTGGAGAACCGGCATGCCAAATCCCTTCTAATCGATGTCCTCGCGTTCTGATAATTAAGGGTGCCTTTTGTCTTCCATAAGTTCGATAAAGTAGTGTAGCTAAATCATCGCTCAAAATCTGTAAAGCATAGATTAAATAATCTAAGTATTGAATTTCTGCAATGGGCCTTAAGCCTCTCATTGCCATTCCGATACCTTGTCCAATAATAGTTGCTTCTCTAATTCCAGTATCTGCAACTCTTAATTCACCATATTTTTCTTGCAACCCTTCCAATCCTTGATTTACATCTCCAATAAAACCTGCATCTTCACCAAAAATTAGTAATTCTGGATGTTTTTTGAGTAACACATCAAAATTATCACGCATAATGATACGTGCATCAACGAGGTTTTTTTCTTCTTTATATCTCGGCTTTTCTGGATGAATGTTTAAAACTGATTTTTCTGTTTCACTTGTTAAAAGTGAAGAGTATTTATGTTGTATTCTTTTGGAGTAGCTTTTTATAAATTGTTGAAGCGCTGTTTTTTCTACAAAGTTTTCTTCTTTTAAATAACGAATACTTTTACGGAGCGCTACTAAAATATCCTTTCTGTTGGGTTCAACAATTTTTGTTAGATTAATTTTGTTTTTTGTAATAAAAGCTTTGTTGCTACTTTTTTGAGCAACGCTTTCTAATAAATTAACAGCAGTAGTGAGTTCTCCTTTTATTTCATTTAAATAGGTGTTCCAAGCTATTCTCTTGGCATTGTTTACTTCTTTTTTTGCTTCTTTGTCTATAAGAATCAATGTTTCTTCGGATTCTACAAATCGCAAGACTGCTCCATCTTCAGTTTCCAATTCAAAGTTTAGAATCCATGCTCGCATTTTAGCAATACAGTCAAAATCTTTTTCCCATTTTAAGCGATCGACATTTTTGTATCGTTCATGCGAACCAGAGGTGGAATGTCCTTGTGGTTGTGTCAATTCTTTCACATGAATTAAGACGGGTACATGGCTTGTTCTTGCAATTTCAGAGGCTCTTTGGTAGACGTCTACCAACTGCACATAATCCCAACCATTTACAGTGAAAATTTCATATCCATCATGATTTTCATCTCGTTGAAACCCTTTTAAAATTTCAGAAATACTTTCTTTTGTTGTTTGATGTTTTGCGTGTACTGAGATTCCGTATTCATCGTCCCAAACACTCATGATCATTGGTACTTGTAAGACACCTGCTGCATTTATTGTTTCAAAAAAAACACCTTCACTTGTGCTTGCATTTCCAATAGTTCCCCAAGCAATTTCATTTCCATTATCAGAAAAATGAGTATGATTTTTCAGTATAGGAACATTTCTAAAAATTTTAGAAGCTTGAGCCAATCCCAGTAATCGTGGCATTTGACCGGCTGTGGGTGAGATGTCTGATGAAGAATTTTTTTGTTTGGTTAGATTTTTCCAAGTACCATCTTCATGCAAACTATGAGTTGCAAAATGCCCTCCCATTTGTCTTCCCGCTGACATGGGCTCTACTTCTATATCTGTATGGGCATACAATCCTGAAAAAAATTGTTGTGGGGTCAGCTCGTCAATTGCCATCATAAAGGTTTGATCTCTATAATAACCAGATCTAAAATCACCATTTTTAAAAGCTTTTGCTAGGGCCAATTGTGGCACTTCTTTTCCATCTCCAAAAATCCCAAACTTTGCTTTCCCTGTTAACACTTCACGTCTACCCAATAAACTACATTCTCTACTAACCCTTGCAGTTTTGTAGTCTTTTAAGACTTCATTTTTGAAATCTTCAAAGGAAATGTTTTGTTTTTGTTCTGTTTCCGTGTTTGTCATAAACTATTTTTTTCAGTTTTACAAAAGTACTGTTTTTAAGTTAAATTAAGAAGTTTATCTTTTCACTGCGTTAAATTCAATTTAATTGTCTAAAAAGATGTTTTTTATATGAATATCATAAAAATCCACGTCTAAAAAAATTATAAATAGATTGGATGTCTGCAGATAATGTAAACCTAATTTTTTCTACATATGATTTTTGAGCGACTTCCCATCCGTTGTTTGAGTGTAATGGGAAATAAACTTCTAAAATATTATGAATAAAATTAAATCGAACTCCATTTTCATATCCAAAATAGAGGTACTCTCCTTTGTTTTTTAGGAATGCAATGCCGTTATAGGCTTCAATCCATTTCCACAGACCAATACTCGAATTGGTAGATAGTAGGTATTGATTCGCAAATCTAGTAGGCAATATCGATTTAAACCCTCCTTCATTAATGATAAATTGTTGACTGAAGATTCCCGAACTTTCAGACCTCCCAAAATAATTGAGTTCAAATAAATAGTCGTTCGCTCTGTCTAATCCAAAACTAAAATAATCTCCAGTGGAGCTATTGTTTAAAAAGGTACCAGCAAAGACTCTAAAATCTAATTGTGTGTCTTTTGCCGAAAGTGCTCTGTATCGTAGGTCTAACGAAAGTTTAGAGAAATTTTTAGCAGCTTCTAAGCTAAATCGATATCTAAATTCTTTAATAATATCTGGATTAGAGTATTGGTAATCTAGTTTGAAAACTCCATAGGAATCTTGTTCTTTAAAGGGCTGGTTTGGGCTAGTTTCCTTGTGAATATTGACCATTTTAGCCGTAATTGATTCACGACTTAATCCCCGAAGTGATTTTCTTTTAAAAATTAAATTCACATAGGGTATAAACGCACTGTAAGAAAGCCCTTCTGCATAATGTTGTGTGCTTCCAAAAAGACCGTACGCTATTTTATAGATGCGTGTTTCTTCAAAATAATGATTGTATTTTAAAGAGAACATGCCATTTATTGAGGTACTTTTAAAAGCATAAGAAGGTTTTAATACTACTTCTAAGTTTTTTTGTGTGACGGGTTTGTTGTGCAATTTTAAGCCAAAAATAAAACCATCATAAAAGTTGTAATCAAAAGTTGGTTGATAAAAAACTTGAGTATAATTTGGGTCCTGAGTATCTTTTATAAAAGAAAATTTCAAGGGTTTGTTAAACAGTCGATTCTTAATACTTTTTTGATTGTTTAAAATATTGTGTTCTGGGTATTCTTTTTCGTAGTTCAATGCAAACTTTTCGTAGTCTAAGTTTTTTAACGTAATTACTTGAGTGCTGTCAATAGCAAGATACCATTTTTTGAATTTTATTTCTTCGTTTTTCAATCCATACAATGCAATGGGGACTGTAATGTTTCTTTTATTTTTGATGGTGACTTTTACGCTGTCTCCTACAATAGCTGTTTTTTTTATCGTGTAGTCAATTTTCTTATTGGTTTGAATATAATCCCCAAAAAACCAGCTTAAGTCTTTTTTTGTCACTGTTTTGAACGTAGTTTTAAAATCTTCTGTAGAAACTTTTTGCAACTTTTTGTTTTGATAAAAAGTTTTAATCGCTTCATTAAGTTCTTGCGCTCCCAAATACCCTTTTAAGTATTTAAACCCTAAGCCTGCTTTGTACTTGTTTACAATTCTCCGATTGAAGTTAGATAAAGAATCTGCACTTGTTGTTAGTGGTTGGTCTAAAAAACTTCGTGCAGTCAATTGGTATACAAATGAATATTTATCGTTAAAATCTAACGAAGCAATATTGTAGTTTTTAAGAAACCAGTATTTGGATGTACTTCCTAAGAATTTTACTTTTGGATAAAACGTGTCTACGTATTCCATCATTAAATAGCTTTGCAATCCGTCTGTAATCCAATACTCTTTTCTTTTGTTTACAAAAAGTGTGTTTTCTATGTATTTTTTTGTTAAAATTTTAAAAAGCGTAATGTCTGTTTTAAAAATATCTGAAAAAGGTCTCACAAAATCGGGCAGTTGACTCAGTCCGTATACTGGGTCTTTTTTTTGTGCAACTTTATCAAGAAATATCTCTTTGTGCGGGTATTTTCCGAGATGCTTTTCAAGAAATTTAAGTTCTCTATTTAGCATGTTCGTAGCTAATTTATCGTCAGTCGAAACGTCTAAAATATCTGTATGAACCGCAAGGTTTTTTGTTTTGTAGGTTTTAAATGTATTGGTTTTGTCAATCGCTAAAACAATATCAATTTTTTGTTTTCCAGTGAAATGAAAATGATTAAATTCCTTCCCATTGGTTTTTTGTTTTTTTAAATTACTGTTTACTATGTAGTCTTTTGAGAGCTTTAAATCTAAGGTATAATTTGTAGGAATTTCGTGCAAATCATCATTGTTTAAATTACTCATTAAATGCCACTGTTTATCATGAACAGCAGGGTTTAAATACCAATATCGAAGCTGATATCCTGTTTTTGTTTTTCCGTAATTAGTAAATTTCGCATTTGGTATTTTTACACTATAGGTGGCATTTATAACAATGCTGTCGTTTTGTTTTAGGGTTTCTTTTAATGGAATTTCGAGAATGTCAATTTGTTTTTCGAGTGTTCTATAGTCCGCTGCTTCAAAATTTACAGAGATATTTTTTATATCTGTAGCACCTAATTCTTCCTTTTTTGCGAAATAAAGATTTTTTTGATATGCTTCAATAAACCGTTTCGATAATGCTGTATTTCTATTTTTAAAACTATTGGGCCAATTGTGAAGAAAAACACTTTCTAATTCTTGATCGGAAGTATTGTAGTAGACAATTTTTTGTTGAATATTTAGTTGGCTTTTTGCATCGTCTAAAGTTGCTTTTATTTCAATAGAATTCTGTTGAGCAATCATTTGATAGCTCAATAGAAATAATAAAATGGGGATTGATAGAAGCCTTTTCAATGGGGGAGATGAAATATGTTTTAGAAGTTTGGTTTTAATTGATACTTTGCATAGAACTTATTTAAATGATCTATAGCTTCATCTGCTGTATCTACAACTCTAAATAATTTTAAATCTTTTTCAGAAATATTTCCTTCTTCTAAAAGTGTGTTTTTGATCCATTCCATTAGGCCTCCCCAGAATTTGCTTCCAACTAAAACAATTGGAAAACGTCCAATTTTGTTGGTTTGTATCAATGTGATGGCTTCAAAAAGTTCATCTAAAGTTCCAAATCCTCCAGGCATTACAATAAAACCTTGCGAGTATTTAACAAACATTACTTTTCGAACGAAAAAATAATCAAACTCTAAATTTTTATCATTGTCAATCCAAGGATTGTAATGTTGTTCAAATGGTAGCTCAATATTTAGCCCTACCGAAGTTCCTTTTCCTCTGTGGGCTCCTTTATTTCCTGCTTCCATAATTCCAGGCCCACCTCCGGTGATGACACCGTAACCATTTTGGGTTAATTTAAAGGCAACTTCTTCTGCTAGTTTATAATAAGGGTCTTCTGGCTTTGTCCTTGCAGAGCCAAAGATCGAAACTGAAGGTCCTATTTTACTTAGTTTTTCGTAACCTGTTACAAATTCTGCCATTATTTTAAAGATGGCCCACGAATCGTTTGTTTTTACTTCATTCCAGGTTTTTGGTTGTAATTTTTCTTTTATTTTCCGATCATCATTCATCATAATTCTTAACAATTTTGAGTTTTTTACTGTAATTAATCTACTAATGTAATTCTTTTTTCAAAAACTTTGCAGTATAACTTTTTTTATGTTTTGCAACTTCTTCCGGTGTTCCTGAACATAGAATTTGTCCCCCTTTTTTTCCACCTTCCATACCTACGTCAATAATATAGTCAGCTAATTTTACAACGTCTAAATTGTGTTCAATGATTAAGACTGTATTTCCTTTGTCTGCCAATTTATTCAAGACATCCATTAAAACGCGAATGTCTTCAAAATGAAGTCCAGTTGTTGGTTCGTCTAAAATGTAAAAGGTATTTCCTGTATCTCTTTTCGACAATTCGGAGGCTAGTTTTATTCGTTGTGCTTCCCCTCCAGATAAGGTGGTCGATTGCTGTCCGAGGGTAATATATCCCAAACCAACATCTTTTATTGTTTTTAATTTTCTGTAAATCTTAGGAATGTTCTCGAAGAAATTAGTCGCATCTTCAATGGTCATGTTTAAAACATCTGAAATGGATTTTCCTTTATACCGAATCTCCAAAGTTTCTCGATTAAAACGTTTTCCTTGACAGGTTTCACATTCTACCTGAACATCTGGTAAGAAATTCATTTCTATCACCCGAACTCCACCTCCTTGGCATGTTTCACATCTCCCTCCTTTAACATTGAACGAGAAACGACCAGGTTTGTAACCTCTAATCGCTGCTTCTGGTGTTTTTGCAAACAAACTTCTTACCTCGCTAAAAGTACCAGTATACGTCGCTGGGTTTGAGCGTGGCGTTCTCCCAATAGGTGATTGATCAATATCGATGACTTTATCTACATGTTCTAATCCTTCAATTTTTTTATAAGGCATTGGCTTTTTAACACCTCTATAAATATGTGCATTTAAAATAGGATACAACGTTTCGTTGATGAGTGTCGATTTTCCACTTCCAGAAACACCGGTCACACAAATCATTTTTCCAAGAGGAAATTCAACCGTAACATTTTTTAAATTGTTTCCGGTCGCACCAGCAAGTTTAATGGTTTTTCCATTTCCGGGTCTCCGTTTTTTAGGAACTACAATTTCTTTTTTACCAGTTATATAATCTGCGGTAAGTGTTCGTTGTTTTTTTAGATCTTTAAATGTTCCAGCTGAAACAATTTTGCCACCATATTTCCCTGCACCTGGACCAATGTCAAACACAAAATCTGCATGCTCAATCATGTCTTTGTCATGTTCTACAACTAAAATAGAATTCCCAAGATCTCTTAATTTAACAAGCGAATCGATTAATTTCTGATTGTCTCTTTGGTGTAATCCGATACTTGGTTCGTCTAAAATGTATAAAACACCTACCAATTGAGAGCCTATTTGGGTTGCCAAACGAATTCGCTGTGCTTCTCCACCAGAAAGCGATTTTGAAGTTCTATCTAAAGTCAGATAATCCAATCCAACATCCAATAAGAATTGGATTCGGGTTCGAATTTCTTTAAGAATTTCTTTTCCAATTGCCAATTGTTTTTTAGACAATTCTTTTTCTATGTTTTGAAACCAATTGGCCAATTCTGTTACATCCATTTGCACCAAATCACTGATGCTTTTTTCTGAAATCTTAAAGTGAAGTGCTGCCTTTTTCAATCGTTTTCCTTCACAAGACTTACAGGGAACTTCATCCATAAACCCTTTTGACCAGCGCTTAATTGAGGTGCTTTCTGAATTTTTATATTGACTTTCTATAAAAGCAATAATTCCCTCAAAATCAATATCATAATTTCTAGTAACCCCTGCTGTTTTAGATTTAATTGAAAAAGTTTCGTGGCCCCCATTTAAGATTATTTCCATAGCGGCTTTTGGTATTTTATGAATGGGGTCATTCAGCTTAAATTTATACCGTTCTGCAATGTTTTCTATTTGCTTAAAAATCCAGCTATTCTTTTCTTCTCCTAAAGGAACAATTCCCCCTGCTTTGATGGAAATAGAATTGTTTGGAATTACTTTTTGAAGATTGATTTCTTGGCTAATTCCTAGTCCGTTACAAGCGTCGCAAGCCCCTTTTGGCGAATTGAAAGAAAAGGTATTTGGTTCTGGATTTGGATAGGCAATTCCGGATGTTGGACACATAAGTTCGCGACTAAAATAACGCGGATCATTCTCCTCTACATCAATCACCATTAAAATGTTATCTCCAGAGTACATGGCTGTTTTAATAGTTTCTTCCAAGCGTTTTTCTGCAGATTTATTGACAGCCAATCGGTCTATTACCACTTCAATATCGTGATTTTTATAACGATCTAATTTCATGCCTTTTTCGATTTCTCGAATCTCTCCATCTACACGAACCCTCAGAAACCCTTGCTTCGAAATTTGTTCAAAAAGTTCTCTGTAATGTCCTTTTCTCGATTTGATTAATGGCGCTAAGATGGCTATTCTTTTGCCTGCAAAATCTTTGAGTATTAACTTTTTTATTTGCTCGTCAGAATAACTGACCATTTTTTGACCTGTATTAAAGGAATATGCATCTGCAGCTCTGGCAAATAATAAACGTAAGAAATCGTAAATTTCTGTAATGGTTCCAACCGTTGATCGCGGACTTTTATTGGTAGTTTTTTGTTCAATGGAAATTACAGGAGATAGTCCATCAATTTTATCCACATCTGGGCGCTCCAATCCACCTAAAAACTGCCTGGCATAGGCCGAGAAAGTTTCGATATATCGTCGCTGGCCTTCTGCGTAGATGGTATCAAAAGCCAAAGAAGATTTCCCGCTACCACTTAATCCTGTGATTACTACAAGTTTTTCTCGAGGAATTTTTACATCGATATTTTTTAAATTATGAGCTCTTGCTCCGTAAACTTCTATGTATTCTTGGTTTTTCAAAAGTGTCGCTTTTATGGAAAAAAGCAAAGTTAATCAATACAAATCATTTTTAGTAGCGATGCTAATAGCAAATTCGTATAAAATAGTATCTTTGAATTTAAAGTTTAAAAAGATGAAATTAATAAATTCGATGCGACATTTTCTGGAAAGAAACGGGTTTGGTGTTTTTTCTAGATTAGCAGATCGATTAGGGATGCGGGCAATAAATGTGCGTTTGTTTTTTATTTACGTTACTTTTTTTACAGTCGGCTTGTCTTTTGGTCTCTATTTAACCATGGCTTTTTTATTAAAGTTAAAAGATATGGTGTATACCAAACGAAATTCAGTTTTTGATTTATAGCCTATGAATATTTTAGCATCTCGAATTCATAAAACACTTTTTCTTGTTTTCTCCATTATCCTATTGGGTGTTGCTGGCTACATGATTTTGTCCGATTACTCTTTTGTAGATGCATTGTATATGACTGTAATTACGATTACTACAGTTGGATTTGGTGAAGTACAACCATTCACTCCAGAAGAAAAAATATTTACAGTATTTTTAATTTTAACGAGTATTACCGTTTTTGGGTACGCAGTTTCTATATTCTCAGAATATTTAGTGAGTGGGAAGTTATTCGAACAATTTAAACACAGAAAAGTGGAAAAGAAGATTCAAAGTTTAAAAGAACATACGATTGTTTGTGGTTTTGGGAGAAATGGAAAACAAGCCATTTTGAAATTAAAAAATTACAATCAGCAATTTGTTGTGGTTGAAAAAGACAAAGAGATTGTCGCAGAATTAGATGTAAATAATCTTTTAAATATTCAAGGCGATGCTACTTTAGATGAAACATTATTGAGAGCAGGTATTAAAAATGCGACTACTTTAATCACCGCATTGCCGTCAGATGCAGATAATTTATTTGTTGTTTTAACGGCAAACCAGTTAAATAGTACTTGTAAAATTATTAGTAGAGCTTCCAATGAATCTTCCTACAGTAAATTAAAAATAGCAGGCGCAAGCAATGTAATCATGCCCGATAAATTGGGAGGAGATCATATGGCATCTCTTGTAGTAACACCTGATGTTATTGAGTTTGTAGATCGATTAACAATCGAAGGTGAAACTACTGCGAATTTAGAGGAGATTGCCGTTGATGATTTGCCAAAAAAATACATCAATAAGACAATTTTAGATTTAGATTTAAGAAGAGAAACAGGATGTACTGTTATTGGAATCAGAACCCCAGATCGAGACTATATTATCAACCCAGAAGCAGAGACAGCGCTAACGATTGGTTCCAGTTTAATTGTTTTAGGAAGACCGGAACAGATTATTAAATTGAGAGAGTTATTTTAAATTGCTGTATTTCTGCGAAAGCAAAAAGCTACTTAATTGAAACAAAATGATAAAAGTAATTATTACGGGGAGTAACGGATTGTTGGGGCAATCGTTATTAAATTTATTACTTCAGGACAGCACCTCTTATCAAGTAATTGGTTTTTCTCGTGGAATCAATAGAAGTGGTAGGGATGATTTTGAATACGTTTCAATAGATCTTACCAATTCAAAATTACTAGAAGAGAATTTGCTGAAATTTCAGCCAGATTTTATCATCAATACCGCTGCAATGACCAATGTAGATTTCTGTGAAAACAACAAAATAGAATGCGATGCTTTAAATGTAGGAGTTGTAAAAACTTTGGTTGCGATGGCCGCACAAATCAAGGCTCATGTAATTCATCTGTCTACAGATTTTATTTTCGATGGAATACAAGGAAATTACAAAGAAACAGATGCACCTAACCCATTAAATTACTATGGAGTCTCTAAATTAAAATCGGAAGAAATTTTAAAAAATGCGACAATAGACTTCACCATTTTAAGAACCATTTTGGTGTACGGAGAAGTCCTTAATATGAGTAGAAGTAATATTGTCCTTTGGGTAAAAGAAATGTTGGAGAATAAAAAAGAAATCACGATGGTTAATGATCAGTTTCGAACACCAACCTATGTTTTAGACCTGGCTCAGGCTTGTAAGATTTCGATGGATCAAAGAAGTAAAGGAGTTTACAATATCGCCTCAAACACGCTCTTGAGTATCTATGAAATAGCACAACAAATTGGAATTGTATTTGGACTCGATACCAGCTATATCAAAGCAATTTCAACAAGTACTCTAAATCAAATAGCCACTAGACCTATGAAAACGGGTTTCGATTTAAGTAAAACAAAAAAGGAGTTAAAATTTCAAACAAAATCCTTCACTGAAGATTTACAAAGGTTAAAAGAAAATGGAATGAAATAAAGATATTTAACGCCTAAAAATTCTTAAAAGAGCATTTTTTTTATGATATTGCGGTTTATTAACTAAAAAATAATACTTAAAATTATGAGGAAATTATTTCTTTCATCAATATTTGCTTTGTTAACTTTCTTTATATCTGCCCAAACTGATTCTCAAGTCGAAGAAATTGTTGTAGAAAAGATTAAAGAATTAGTGGTCGAAAAAACAATCACAGACAATTCCACTGAAATTAATACTGCAAAAATAACAATCAATGTATCCGGAGGTGAGAAGCCTTACAGTTATACATGGTCAGAAAAGAGCAAGTCAAATTCATTTACAGATGAGGAAGTTTCTATTTTAGATAGTGCTACTGAGGGAAATGAATATTCAGTTACTGTAACAGACAGTAAAGGAACTGAAAAAACATTAACTTTTGTGGTACCTGCAGTGTCAATACCTGAAGTTTTAAGCTCGTCTTTCGCTCCAGTAGTTGGATTTATGGATACGTATTTCTTTTTTGATCCTTTTTATGCATTGGGCTTGTATGACAATAGAGTACTAGATGATGCTGGTGAACCAATGAAGTATCCAAATGGTACTGTAAAAACAATTAAATTGCCATTCATGGTAATCTGGTTAGTACTAGGAGCAATCTTTTTTACATTTAGATTTAGGTTTATTAATTTTAGAGGAATTAAACATTCTATTCAATTAGTAAGAGGTAAATATGATGATCCAACAGCTATTGGAGAGGTCACTCATTTTCAGGCTTTAGCAACCGCTGTATCTGGAACTGTTGGTTTGGGAAATATAGCAGGGGTAGCCGTAGCAATTTCTTTAGGAGGTCCAGGGGCAACATTTTGGCTAATTTTAGCAGGTTTGTTGGGAATGTCAACAAAGTTTGTTGAATGTACTTTAGGAGTAAAATATAGAACCATTGAAAAAGACGGAAGCATTTCCGGTGGACCCATGCAATATTTGAAAAAAGGATTTGAAAAAAGAGGTTTTAAAAATGTTGGAAAAGGACTTTCTGTTCTGTATGCTTTTGTGATTATGTTAGCCGCTTTTGCTGCTGGATCAATGTTTCAAGCAAATCAGGCAGCTGCTCAGTTGGCAAGTGTTTTAGAAGTAGATGGTGTTGCCAAAACATATATTGGAATTGGAATTGCTATTTTAGTAGGAATTGTAATTATTGGAGGATTAAAAGGAATTGCGAAAGTAACTGAGAAAGTGGTTCCGTCGATGGCAGGTTTATACATTTTAATGTGTATTGTTGTTATTGGAGCGAACATTACTGAAGTTGGTGGTGCGATCGCCTTAATTTTTAATGGAGCATTTACACCTGAAGCAGCATATGGAGGTTTCTTAGGAGTACTTGTGTTAGGATTTCAAAGAGCTGCGTTTTCAAATGAAGCAGGCTTAGGATCTGCCTCAATTGCGCATTCAGCAGCAAAAACCAAACATCCTGTTTCAGAGGGTTTTGTTGCTCTTTTAGAGCCTTTTATTGATACTGTAGTAGTTTGTACGCTAACCGCACTAGTGCTTATTTTTACAGGTACTTACGTTGGGCAAGAAGCTACAGGTTCTGCATTAACAGCAGTTGCATTTGGAAAAGTAATTCCAGGGGCAAGTATCTTTTTAACGATTGCTATTTTTCTCTTCGCATTTTCGACAATTTTAACGTGGTCATATTATGGATCTCAAGCTGCACAAAGTTTATTTGGTGATTCTAAAATAGTTTCTGGAATCTTTAAAACAATCTTTTTACTAACGATCATTTTAGGTGCTTCAATTGGTCTAGGAGCCGTAATTGATTTTGCAGATTATATGTTCTTAACATTAGCAATTCCAAACTTAATAGGATTGTATCTGATGAGCGGTGAGATTTCTAAAGACTTAAATAGCTATTTTAGTAAAATTAAGTCCGGAGAAATTGCAAAAACAAAATGATCCAATAAATCATTATAATGAAAATATTTAAATCCCATTTCTTTCGGCATAACAAAGGCCAAAGAAATGGGATTTTCTTTTTGGTTTTATTGATTATTGTTGTGCAGTTTCTATTTTTAGTTGTTGATTTTACTTCTGATAATCCTGAAGTTGTTAGTGCCTCAGCGTTTCTTGCTATTCAAAAACAGATCGATAGCCTAAAGGTTGTTGAGGTTGAGAAAAGGAAGCCTAGAATCTTTCCATTCAATCCAAACTACATTACAGATCATAAAGGGGCACAATTGGGAATGTCTTTAGTTGAAATTGATCGATTACTTACATTCCATAAAACAGGGGAGTTTGTTAATTCTAAGCATCAATTTCAACAGGTAACAAAAGTGTCAGATTCTTTATTGAGTAAAATTTCAAGGTATTTTAAATTTCCCGATTGGGTGGTTGAAAGAAATCGCCTAAAAGAGAAATCCGTTTTTCATAATGATGAAAATATCGTTTTAGTTAAAAGAAGCGATGAACTATCGACGAACGATATTAATTTAGCTACTCGTGTTGACTTTCAGTTTATAGAGGGTTTACATACCGATTTAGCGGAACGAATAGTTAAGTATCGTTCTAAATTAGCAGGTTTTTCTTTTGAGGGTCAGCTATATGAAGTGTTTGATATTCCAGCCCCTCTTGTTGAAAAAATTTTAAAAACCTTTAAAATAGTACAGAAGCCAAGGATTCGAAAACGAAATGTAAACACTATAGGGTTCAGATAGTTACTTCAAATTCCTTATATCGATTATGCGCTTTGTCAAAAGATATTTAATTATCGAGATGAGGTTGCGGAACTTCAAGAAATTTCAGAATTAAAAAATATCGTAGATTTTCCTATGGATAAATACGATAGAATAGTCTTATATTTGATGGCTGAATAAACAACTCAAACTGCGATCAAATGAACAGTATGTATTTTACTGAAGAGCACGAAGCTTTTCGTACAAGTTTTAAAGATTTTTTACAAAAAGAAGTCGTTCCACATATTGAAAAGTGGGAAAAGACGGGAACCATAGAACGTTTCATCTGGGAGAAATTTGGTGAAATGGGGTATTTTGGTTTAAGTACTCCTGAAGCACATGGAGGCTTAGATTTAGATTTTTTCTACACGGTTGTTTTTTTAGAAGAATTACAAAAAATAAATTCAGGAGGTTTTGCTGCTGCTATATGGGCACACGAATATTTAGCGATGACCCATCTTAATAAAGAAGCATCAGAGTTTCTAAAACAAAAATATTTGCTTCCCAGTGTAGCGGGAGAGATGATAGGTTGTTTGTGTATCACGGAGCCTTTTGGAGGTTCTGATGTTGCAGGAATGCGATCTACAGCAATTAAAAAAGGAGATACCTATCTTCTAAATGGTTCCAAAACGTTTATTACAAATGGTGTTTATTCCGATTACTTAATCGTTGCAGCCAAAACTGATCCTTCAGAGAAATATAAAGGAATCAGCCTTTTTGTAGTAGATAGATCAGCTCTTGGGGTTTCTGCTACTAAATTAGATAAGTTAGGATGGAGAGCTTCAGATACTGGAGAAATTGCTTTTGACAATGTTGTAATACCTGCAGAAAATTTATTAGGAGAAGAAGGAAAGGGCTTTCCATACATCATGCAACACTTTGCTTCTGAAAGACTTATTATGGGTGTAAATGCACATGCAAGAGCAGAATATGCTTTGGATTATGTTGTAAAGTACATGCATGAAAGAGTTGCTTTTGGGAAATCATTAGATAAGTTTCAGGCATTAAGACATAAAATTGCCGAAATGGCAAGTAGAGTAGATATGTGTAAAGAATATAACTATTCGATTACAAGACGTCTAGACGATGGCCAGTATGTAGTGAAGGAGGCAAGTATGTCGAAGTTGCTGTCTACAAAAATGGCTGACGAAGTGATTTATGATGCACTTCAATTGTTAGGAGGTTACGGCTATATGGAAGAGTACCCTTTAGCAAGATTACTTCGAGATAGTCGACTTGGTCCTATTGGAGGAGGTACTTCTGAAATATTAAAAGAGATCATCGCAAAAATTGTGATTGACAATAAAGAGTACAAGCCGGCAACCTAATGTATTTGAACTAAAATTTCTTTGTTAAGAAGTGTGTTCGTTTAATAGGGGTTTCTTTATTTGTAACTTTCATGAGTAATTTATAGATTTAAATTTTTATTTCGCAATTAATAACTATCTTTGCAGTCCAAAATTAAAAACAAACAGGTAAACTGTTTTAAATTTTTTGAGATACAGATGAAAGGAGGTGCCAATATATGTTAATTATACCCGTAAAAGAAGGAGAGAACATCGATAGAGCGTTAAAGCGTTTTAAAAGAAAATTCGATCGTACGAAAACCATGAAGAACTTACGTAATAGAAAAAACTTTACAAAGCCTTCAGTAGCAAATAGAGCGCAAAGAATCAAAGCCTCTTATGTGCAAAAATTAAGAACACAAGAAGAAGTAGGTTAATTCCCGCTTTTTTAGAGATTATAAATCTCGTAACCCTTTTAGGTGTTACGAGATTTTTTTTGTTTAATTTTTCATAAATTTGAAACAAAGAAGATTTATTTAATGATTTCAGCATTTATTACCTACCTAACCTTAGAGAAAAACTATTCTAAGCATACAATAACAGCTTATCAGAATGACTTAAATTCCTTCAGTCTTTTTTGTAAAAATACCTTTGATCAAGATGAAATTAGAAACGTTCATTATACACAGATACGGAGTTGGATTGTTGATTTGGTAAGTCAAGGAGTTTCTAATAATACGATTAACCGAAAAATAAGTACGTTAAAGTCATTCTATAAGTTTCTTCAAAAAACAAAACAGATCGATTTAAATCCTTTGATAAAGCATAAGGCTTTAAAAGTTGAAAAGAGAATTCAAAATCCCTTTTCAGAGTCAGAAATCACAAAAGTTATTTCTCTATTGGAAGAAAAGGATGATTTTGTGTCGGTGCGAAATCGACTTATTGTAGAATTGCTTTATTCGACAGGGATGAGAAGGGGAGAATTAATTTCAATTCAACTTTCAGATGTAGCTCTTTCAGGGAAATTAATAAAGGTGATTGGAAAAAGAAATAAAGAACGATTTGTTCCCTTGTTAGCATCTATAATAAAAACAATAGAAAGGTATCTAGAACTCAGAAAAGAGGTCGTAACAACTTCACGTTTTTTGTTCATTACAGAGAAAGGAAATAAACTCTACGAAACGCTTGTATATAGGGTAGTAAATTCTTACTTTAGTAACGTCTCTACGAAAGAGAAAAAAAGTCCGCACCTATTAAGGCATTCTTTTGCTACTCATTTATTAAATGAAGGTGCCGATTTAAATTCTGTGAAAGAACTGTTAGGGCATGCAAGTTTAGCTTCTACACAAGTTTATACTCACAATAGCGTAGAGAAAATGAAAAAAGTATATAACCAGGCACATCCACGAGGCCTTAAAAAAAACAATTTATGAAAGTATTCACTCAGTCGGTCAATTTTAATGCCGATTCTAGTTTAATTGATTATGCGCAAGTGAAAGTTGCGTCTTTGGTAAAGTATCATGATAAGATTGTAGATGCAGAGGTTTTTTTGAAAGTCCAGAAGACTAGCGATAAAGAAAATAAGATCACAGAGGTTAAGATTAATATACCTGGCGCCGAATTGGTCGTAAAAAGAGAAACAAAAACTTTTGAAGAAGGAGTGAATTTGGCAGTAGATTCTTTGAAAAGACAGCTAAAAAAGTCCAAAGAAAAGTACCGAGAAACATTAATTTAATAAAAAAGTGAAAATATAATTATAAAATGTTTTAGAAGTTAAAAAAACTTTATACATTTGCAATCCGTTAGAAATAGCGGGTTGTTTTTTTGCAACAAAAGCCGATGTAGCTCAGCTGGCTAGAGCAGCTGATTTGTAATCAGCAGGTCGTGGGTTCGAGTCCCTCCATCGGCTCTAAAAAAGCAAGAAATTAAGTTCATTTAAATAGTAAATTAAAGGGGAGATACTCAAGCGGCCAACGAGGACGGACTGTAACTCCGTTGACTACGTCTTCGCAGGTTCGAATCCTGCTCTCCCCACAATTTACATAATTTGCGAAAGTAGCTCAGTTGGTAGAGCGTCAGCCTTCCAAGCTGAATGTCGCCGGTTCGAACCCGGTCTTTCGCTCAAGAGTACCAACATAAGCCGGTGTAGCTCAGTTGGTAGAGCGCATCCTTGGTAGGGATGAGGTCGTGGGTTCAAATCCCATCGCTGGCTCAATTAATACGTATTATCAAAGACTAAATATATTTAAACTAAGAATTAAAATTAACAAACATGGCAAAGGCAACTTTTGATCGTTCGAAACCACACCTAAACATTGGTACAATTGGACACGTAGATCACGGTAAAACAACTTTAACTGCTGCTATTACTAAAGTATTAGCTGATGCAGGTTTTTCAGAAGCAAGATCATTCGATCAGATTGATAACGCACCTGAAGAAAAAGAAAGAGGTATCACAATTAATACTTCACACGTAGAATATCAAACAGCAAATCGTCACTATGCGCACGTTGACTGTCCAGGTCACGCGGATTACGTTAAGAACATGGTAACAGGTGCTGCACAAATGGATGGAGCAATTTTAGTAGTTGCTGCAACAGATGGGCCAATGCCACAGACGAGAGAGCACATTTTATTAGGACGCCAGGTAGGTATTCCTCGTATGGTTGTTTTCTTGAACAAAGTGGACATGCTTGATGGTGATGAAGAAATGTTAGAATTAGTAGACATGGAAGTAAGAGAATTACTTTCTTTCTATGAGTATGATGGTGACAATGGTCCTATCGTAGCAGGTTCTGCATTAGGTGCTTTAAACGGTGAGAAACAATGGGTTGATACTGTTTTAGAATTAATGACACAAGTTGATGCTTGGATCGAAGAGCCTTTAAGAGAGGTTGATAAAGATTTCTTAATGCCAATTGAAGATGTATTTTCAATTACTGGTCGTGGAACTGTAGCTACAGGTCGTATCGAAACTGGTATTGCAAACACAGGAGATGCAGTTGACATTATTGGTATGGGTGCTGAAAAAATGCAGTCTACTATTACTGGTATTGAAATGTTCCGTCAAATCTTAGATAGAGGTGAAGCAGGAGATAATGCTGGTATCTTATTAAGAGGTATTGCAAAAGAAGATATTAAAAGAGGTATGGTAATCTGTAAGCCAGGTTCTGTAACTCCTCATGCTAAGTTTAAAGCAGAGGTTTATGTTCTTAAAAAAGAAGAAGGTGGACGTCACACTCCATTCCATAACAACTACCGTCCACAATTTTATGTGAGAACAACAGATGTTACTGGTAACATTCAATTGCCTGATGGTGTTGAAATGGTAATGCCAGGAGATAACTTAACAATTACAGTTGATTTAATCCAACCAATCGCATTAAACTTAGGTTTACGTTTTGCAATCCGTGAAGGAGGAAGAACAGTAGGTGCTGGTCAGGTTACTGAGATTTTAGACTAAACTAATTTTCGTTTAGTATCAAATAAATATACAGGGTGTCCCGATTTTATCGGGATGCCTTTTATAAGTAAAGAAAAATAGAGAGACGGGCGTAGTTCAGCGGTAGAGCACTGGTCTCCAAAACCAGCTGTCGGGAGTTCGAATCTCTCCGCCCGTGCAAATAAAAAACATATATAACTAATGAAGTTTATTCAATATATCAAAGATTCTTTTGAGGAATTAAACAACCATATGACTTGGATCTCTAAAGAGGATGCACAAAAATCGACAATGACAGTTGCTGTTTTTACGATTTTATTCGCTTTAGCCGTTGCAGGTATCGATTATGTTTTTCAAACCGGATTAGATGTTTTTTTTACAACGTTTAAATCTAACTAATTATGGCAACTGATTCAGTAATGAAATGGTATGTTGTAAGAGCCATTGGAGGACAGGAAAATAAAGTTCAGTCCTATATAGAGACTGAAATTAGTCGTTTAGGGCTTTCAGACTTTGTAAGTCAAGTGATTGTTCCTAAAGAGAAAGTCGTTCAAATAAAAGACGGTAAAAAAATCCACAAGGAAAAAGTTTATTTTCCTGGATATATTATGGTAGAAGCAAATCTGTCTGGTGAAGTTCCTCACGTTATTAAATCAATAACTGGTGTTATTGGTTTTTTAGGAGAAACCAAAGGAGGAGAGCCAGTACCAATGCGTAAATCCGAAGTAAACCGAATGTTAGGAAAAGTAGACGAATTGTCTGTACAGGACGAAAACGTTGCTATTCCTTTTGATATTGGTGAAACAGTAAAAGTTGTTGATGGACCTTTTAATGGTTTTGATGGAACGATTGAAAAAGTGAATGAAGAAAAGCGTAAGCTTGAGGTAATGGTGAAGATTTTCGGAAGAAAGACACCATTAGAATTGAGTTATATGCAAGTAGAAAAGATATAATTGTTACCAAATATATAAAGACCGATTTGTTTTGGGGCTTCCAACTTTAAACAAATCATTAAACATTTTAAAATGGCAAAAGAAGTTAGTAAAGTAGTTAAGTTACAAGTAAGGGGAGGCGCAGCGAATCCATCGCCGCCGGTTGGACCCGCTTTAGGAGCTGCTGGTGTTAACATAATGGAGTTTTGTAAACAGTTCAATGCAAGAACGCAAGATAAACAAGGTAAAGTTTTACCAGTTGCGATCACTGTTTATAAAGATAAATCTTTCGATTTTATCGTAAAAACGCCACCTGCAGCAGTTCAGTTACTAGAAGCGGCCAAAATTAAAAAAGGTTCAGGAGAACCAAACAGGAAAAAAGTAGCATCTGTTACTTGGGATCAAATTCAAGTGATTGCAGAAGACAAAATGGTAGATTTAAATGCCTTTAAAGTTTCTTCAGCAATGAGAATGATTGCAGGTACAGCTCGTTCTATGGGTTTAACAGTTAAAGGTGATGCACCAGTATAAACTTTATAAAAAATAGTAAAATGGCAAGATTAACAAAAAAGCAAAAAGTTGCATACGCAAAAGTAGACGCGAATACGTCTTACGATTTAAAAGCGGCTTCAGCATTAATCAAAGATATTACTACTGTAAAGTTTGATGCATCAGTAGATTTAGCGATTAGATTAGGAGTAGACCCTCGTAAAGCCAATCAAATGGTAAGAGGTGTCGTTACTTTACCACATGGTACAGGTAAAGATGTAAAAGTATTAGCTTTAGTAACACCAGATAAAGAAGCAGAAGCTACAGAAGCAGGTGCAGATTATGTTGGTTTAGATGAGTTTTTACAAAAAATCAAGGGAGGTTGGACCGATGTTGATGTGATTATTACCATGCCGAGTGTAATGGGGAAATTAGGACCTTTAGGAAGAGTTTTAGGACCAAGAGGCTTAATGCCAAACCCAAAGACTGGTACGGTAACAATGGACGTAGCGAAAGCAGTAAAAGACGTAAAAGCTGGAAAAATTGACTTTAAAGTTGATAAGACAGGTATTATACATGCTGCAATTGGAAAAGTTTCTTTTGATGCAAATCAGATTGCTGAAAACGCAAATGAGTTAATTCAAACAATTAACAAATTGAAACCTACTACAGCAAAGGGAACCTATATAAAAAGTGTTTTCATGTCTAGCACTATGAGTCCAAGTGTTCAACTTGATGTAAAATCTGCTTAATAGCAGTTAAAACCTATAATTATGACTAGAGAGGAAAAATCACAAGTAATTCAAGATTTAACAGCAAAGTTAGCAGATACAAGTACTATTTACTTAGCAGATATTTCAGGATTAGATGCAACAACAACATCTAATTTACGTAGAGCATGTTTTAAAGCAGACGTTCAACTATCTGTAATAAAAAATACACTACTTGCAAAAGCAATGGAGGCTTCTGATAAAGATTTCGGAGACTTACCGTCTGTTTTAAAAGGAAATACATCTATGTTAGTTGCTGAGGCTGCAAATGCGCCAGCAAAGCTAATCAAAGAGTTTAGAAAAAAATCTGATAAGCCTTTCTTGAAAGGTGCTTACGCAGAAGAGTCTGTTTATATTGGCGATGATCAATTAGACGCTCTTGTAAATATCAAATCTAGAGAAGAACTCATTGGAGATATTATTACATTATTACAATCGCCTGCTAAGAATGTTATTTCAGCATTACAATCAGGAGGAAACAAGCTTTCAGGTATCTTAACAACGTTATCTGAAAAATAAGTACGCGCACAAATAAACTATTATATAACAAATTTCAAAAACAATTAAAATGGCAGAATTAAAAGATTTCGCAGAGCAATTAGTTAACTTAACAGTAAAAGAGGTTAATGAATTAGCTACTATTTTAAAAGATGAGTACGGTATCGAACCAGCAGCAGCAGTAGCAGCAGCAGCAGGACCAGCAGCAGCAGGTGAAGCGGTTGAAGAACAAACTGAATTCGATGTAATCTTAAAAGCAGCAGGTGGTTCTAAACTAGCAGTTGTAAAATTAGTTAAGGAATTAACTGGTTTAGGATTGAAAGAAGCTAAAGGTATCGTTGATAGCGCACCAGCAGCAGTAAAAGAAGGTGTATCTAAAGATGAGGCAGAAGGTCTTAAAAAATCTTTAGAAGAAGCTGGAGCTGAGGTAGAGCTTAAGTAATTTACTTTCCCGAAAATATCTCGGGAAAAACAAATTAAGGTTTAGGTACTAAAAACACATGTTTTTAGTCCTAAACCATTTTGTGTATATATTCGTTTTTATTTTAATTAAAAATATATTCTCTTTTGGCAACGAAAAACACCACTGAAAGAATCAACTTCGCAACTTCGAAATTAGGTACAGATTATCCAGATTTTCTAGATATTCAGGTAAAGTCATTTCAAGACTTTTTCCAGTTACAAACTAAAGCAGAAGAAAGAGGAGAAGAAGGGTTGTATAAAACCTTCATGGATAATTTCCCAATTACAGATACTAGAAATCAATTTGTATTAGAATTTTTAGATTATTTTGTAGACCCCCCAAGATATAGTATTCAAGAATGTATAGAAAGAGGTTTAACACATTGTGTTCCTCTAAAAGCACGTTTAAAGCTTTTCTGTACAGATCCAGAACACGAAGATTTCGAAACTATTGTACAAGATGTTTATTTAGGGACCATTCCTTATATGACCAACTCGGGTACTTTCGTAATTAACGGTGCAGAACGTGTAGTTGTTTCTCAATTGCATAGATCTCCAGGTGTGTTTTTTGGACAATCTTTCCATGCAAACGGAACAAAATTATACTCAGCAAGAGTAATTCCATTCAAAGGTTCTTGGATTGAATTTGCTACCGATATCAATCAAGTGATGTACGCTTATATTGATAGAAAGAAAAAATTACCAGTGACTACTTTATTCAGAGCCATCGGTTTTGAAAGAGATAAAGACATTTTAGAGATTTTCAACTTAGCAGAAGAAGTGAAGGTTTCTAAAGCTGGACTTAAAAAAGTACTAGGACGTAAGTTAGCAGCTAGAGTTTTAAAAACTTGGCATGAAGATTTCGTAGATGAAGATACAGGAGAAGTTGTATCTATTGAAAGAAACGAAATCATTTTAGACAGAGATACGGTTCTAGAAAAAGAACATATTGATGAAATAATGGAAGCGGGTGCTAAAACCGTCTTGTTACATAAACAAGATAATTTGCATGCAGATTATTCGATTATTCATAATACATTACAAAAAGATCCTACAAATTCTGAAAAAGAAGCTGTAGAGCATATTTATAGACAATTACGTAATGCTGAACCGCCAGATGAAGAGACGGCAAGAGGTATTATAGACAAATTATTCTTTTCGGAACAACGTTACAATTTAGGTGAAGTTGGTCGTTTTAGAATGAATATCAAATTAGGTTTAGAAGAACCAATCACTCAAAAAGTATTAACAAAACTTGATATCATTACGATTATTAAGTATTTGATTGAATTGATTAACTCTAAAGCTGAAGTAGATGATATTGATCACTTATCAAACCGTCGTGTAAGAACAGTTGGAGAACAATTGGCACAACAATTTGGTGTTGGTTTAGCCCGTATGGCTAGAACCATTCGTGAGCGTATGAATGTACGTGACAATGAGGTTTTTACTCCTATTGATTTAATTAATGCGAAGACACTTTCTTCTGTAATTAATTCATTTTTTGGAACCAACCAGTTGTCTCAATTTATGGATCAAACAAACCCACTAGCAGAAATTACGCATAAGCGTCGTTTATCTGCACTTGGACCAGGTGGTTTATCTAGAGAGAGAGCAGGTTTTGAGGTACGTGATGTTCACTATACTCACTACGGACGTCTTTGTCCAATTGAAACTCCAGAGGGACCAAACATTGGTTTGATTTCTTCACTTTCAGTTTTTGCAAAAGTAAATAATTTAGGTTTTATCGAAACTCCTTATATTAAGGTAGAATCAGGAAATCTTGATTTAGAGCATAAGCATATTTATTTAAGTGCTGAAGAGGAAGAAGGAATGAAGTTTGCGCAGTCCAACATTGAGGTGGATGCAAAAGGTGTTTTACAAGGTGATCGTGTTATTTCACGTGAAGGAGGAGATTTTCCAGTAGTTTCTACAAGCGAAGTAGATTATATGGATGTTGCTCCAAATCAAATTGCATCGATTTCAGCATCTTTAATTCCGTTCTTAGAACATGATGATGCCAACCGTGCATTAATGGGATCGAACATGATGCGTCAAGCTGTTCCATTATTACGCCCACAAGCACCAATTGTTGGTACTGGTTTAGAAAGAAGAGTTGCAAAAGACTCAAGAATCTTAATCAATGCAGAAGGAAGCGGAGTTGTAGAATATGTAGATGCAAATGTTATCAAAATTAAGTACGATAGAACCGATGAAGAAAAACTAGTTAGTTTTGAATCTGATGAGAAATCATATAACTTAATTAAGTTTAGAAAAACCAATCAAGGAACCAACATTAACCTAAAACCTATTGTACAAAAAGGAGATAGAGTTGAAGAAGGTCAGGTTCTTTGTGAAGGATATGCAACACAAAAAGGAGAATTAGCCTTAGGAATCAATATGAAAGTAGCCTTTATGCCTTGGAAAGGGTATAACTTTGAGGATGCGATTGTAATTTCTGAAAGAGTAGTTCGTGAAGACATCTTTACATCTATTCATATTGATGAGTATTCTTTAGACGTAAGAGATACGAAGCTAGGAACTGAAGAGTTGACCAATGATATTCCAAACGTTTCAGAAGAAGCTACCAAAGATTTAGATGAAAATGGAATGATTCGTATTGGAGCAGAAGTAAATCCAGGCGATATCCTAATTGGTAAGATTACACCAAAAGGAGAATCAGATCCAACTCCAGAAGAAAAATTATTACGTGCTATTTTTGGTGATAAAGCCGGTGATGTAAAAGATGCATCATTAAAAGCTTCTCCATCATTAAGAGGGGTAGTAATTGATAAAAAATTATTTAAAAGAGCCGTAAAAGATAAAAACAAGAGATTAAGAGATAAAGAAGCAGTTGCTACTTTAGAATCTTCTTTTGTTTCTAAATTTGAAGTTTTAAAAGACAGTTTAATCGATAAGTTATTTGGCTTAATAAGCGGAAAAACTTCACAAGGAGTTTTTAACGATTTAGGAGAAGAAGTATTACCAAAAGGTAAGAAATATACCCTTAAGATGTTAAACTCTGTAGATGATTATGTGCATTTAACAGGTTCTTGGACGACCGATGATTCTTTAAATTCTTTAGTAGGTGAATTAGTTCACAACTATAAAATTAAAGTAAACGATTTACAAGGTAGTTTACGTCGTCAGAAATTTACAATTTCTGTAGGAGATGAGTTACCAGCAGGAATCTTAAAATTAGCGAAAGTTTATATTGCCAAAAAACGAAAGTTAAAAGTAGGTGATAAAATGGCGGGACGTCATGGAAATAAAGGTATTGTTGCTCGTATTGTAAGAGCAGAAGATATGCCTTTCCTAGAAGACGGAACACCAGTAGACATAGTTTTAAATCCATTAGGGGTACCTTCTCGTATGAACATTGGTCAGATTTATGAAACTGTTCTTGGTTGGGCAGGTCAGAAATTAGGAACTACTTATGCAACACCAATTTTTGATGGAGCATCTTTAGATGAAATCAATACAATTACAGACGAAGCAGGTGTACCAAGATTTGGACATACCTATTTATATGATGGTGGAACAGGAAAACGTTTCGATCAGCCAGCAACGGTTGGAATCATTTATATGATTAAGTTAGGACACATGATTGAAGATAAGATGCACGCACGTTCTATCGGACCATACTCATTAATTACACAACAACCATTAGGAGGTAAAGCTCAATTTGGAGGTCAGCGTTTTGGAGAGATGGAAGTATGGGCATTAGAGGCATACGGTGCTTCAAGTATCTTAAGAGAAATCTTAACTGTAAAATCTGATGATGTAATGGGAAGAGCCAAAACATACGAAAGTATTGTAAAAGGTGAAGCGATGCCAGAACCAGGTCTACCAGAATCATTTAACGTATTAATGCACGAACTGAAAGGTTTAGGTTTAGACGTTAGATTAGAAGAATAGCAAAAATTGATGATAGAAGTTGATGCAAGTCAGCTTCTATTCATCATATATTAATAAGTCTCTTAGAGACCGTTTTTACAATTTTAATTCGAATCCATTACCATGGCAAGAAAACACGAGAAGTACACTGTAAAAAAGTTTAATAAAATCTCCATTGGTTTATCCTCACCAGAATCTATTTTAGAGATTTCTAAAGGTGAAGTTTTAAAACCAGAAACAATTAATTACCGTACCCACAAACCAGAAAGAGATGGTTTATTTTGTGAGCGTATTTTTGGTCCTGTAAAGGATTATGAATGTGCTTGTGGAAAATATAAAAGAATCCGTTACAAAGGAATCGTTTGTGATCGATGTGGTGTAGAAGTAACAGAAAAGAAAGTACGTAGAGATCGAGTAGGACATATCAACTTAGTTGTTCCTGTTGCTCATATTTGGTATTTTAGATCATTGCCTAACAAAATGGGATACCTTTTAGGTTTGCCATCTAAAAAGTTAGACATGATTATATACTACGAACGATATGTAGTAATTCAACCCGGTATTGCAAAAAATGCGGAAGGAGAATCTTTACAAAAAATGGACTTCTTAACAGAAGAAGAATATTTAGATATTTTAGAAGAAATTCCAGCAGAAAACCAATATTTAGAAGACACAGACCCAAACAAGTTTATTGCTAAAATGGGTGCTGAGTGTTTAATTGACCTATTAGCACGTATCGATTTAGAAGCATTGTCTTTTGAATTACGACACAAAGCAAATACGGAAACTTCTAAACAAAGAAAAACAGAAGCTTTAAAGCGTTTAAATGTTGTTGAAGCATTTAAAGACTCTCAGAAAAATAGAGAAAACAATCCAGAGTGGATGATCATGAAGGTAGTTCCGGTAATACCACCAGAATTACGTCCATTAGTTCCCTTAGATGGAGGTCGTTTTGCAACTTCAGATTTAAATGATTTATACAGAAGAGTTATTATTAGAAACAATCGTTTAAAAAGATTGGTTGAGATAAAAGCTCCAGAAGTTATTTTACGTAATGAGAAACGTATGTTACAAGAATCAGTAGATTCATTGTTTGACAATACACGTAAATCATCTGCAGTAAAAACAGAATCTAACAGACCTTTAAAGTCGTTATCAGATTCCTTAAAAGGAAAACAAGGACGTTTCCGTCAGAATTTATTAGGAAAGCGTGTTGATTATTCTGCACGTTCTGTAATTGTTGTTGGACCTGAATTAAGATTGTCAGAATGTGGTATTCCTAAGGATATGGCAGCTGAACTTTACAAGCCTTTTGTAATCCGTAAATTGATTGAAAGAGGAATTGTGAAAACAGTAAAATCTGCCAAGAAAATTATAGACAGAAAAGAACCAGTTGTTTGGGATATTTTAGAAAACGTAATTAAAGGACACCCTGTTTTATTAAACAGAGCCCCTACTTTACACAGACTAGGTATACAAGCTTTTCAACCAAAATTAATTGAAGGAAAAGCAATCCAATTACACCCATTAGCATGTTCTGCATTTAATGCGGATTTTGATGGGGATCAAATGGCAGTGCATTTACCATTAGGCCCTGAAGCTATTTTAGAAGCGCAAATATTAATGTTAGCGTCTCATAATATCTTAAATCCTGCCAATGGTGCACCAGTAACTGTACCTTCTCAGGATATGGTACTTGGTTTGTACTACATGACAAAAGAAAGAGTTTCTACTCCAGAAGTTCCAATTAAAGGAGAAGGATTAACTTTCTATTCACCAGAAGAAGTAACGATTGCTTTTAACGAAGAAATGGTTGACTTAAATGCGGGTATTAAAGTAAGAACTCAAGATGTTGACGAAAATGGAGCACCAGTAACTAAAATTATAGCAACCACTGTTGGTAGAGTTTTATTTAACGAAGTAGTTCCTCCAGCTGCTGGATATATCAATGAAGTATTGACTAAGAAAAACTTAAGAGGAATTATTGGCGCTGTTTTAAAAGCAACTGACATTCCTACAACGGGTGATTTCTTAGACGAGATAAAAAACATGGGTTATAAATTTGCCTTCCAAGGTGGTTTATCATTCAGTTTAGGAGATATTATTATTCCTAAAGAAAAAACAGGAATGATTGCTGAAGCGAATCAAGAAGTGGATGGAATTATTTCGAACTATAACATGGGAATGTTAACGCAAAAAGAGCGTTACAACCAGGTAATTGATATTTGGGGTAGAACCAATAACGATTTAACTGAGTTGTCTATGAAACGTTTGCGTGAAGATCAACAAGGTTTCAACTCGGTATATATGATGCTTGATTCTGGAGCCCGTGGATCTAAAGAACAGATTCGTCAGTTAACTGGTATGCGTGGATTAATGGCAAAGCCTAAAAAATCGACTGCTGGTGGTGGTGAAATTATTGAGAATCCAATTCTTTCTAACTTTAAGGAAGGATTATCGATACATGAATACTTTATCTCTACGCACGGTGCACGTAAAGGATTAGCGGATACCGCTTTAAAAACTGCCGATGCAGGTTACTTAACACGTCGTTTAGTAGATGTTTCACAAGATGTAATTGTAAACCAAGAAGATTGTGGTACATTAAGAGGTTTAGAAGTAATGCCTTTAAAGAAAAATGATGAGATTGTAGAATCTTTATCAGATAGAATTGAAGGGCGTGTTTCTTTACAAGATGTATTTTCACCGAATTCAGATGATGAGTTATTGGTTGCTGCAGGAGAATCTATTTCTATTAAAATAGCTGATGCGATTCAAGCAGCAGGGATTGATAGAGTTGAAGTTAGATCTGCATTAACATGTGAATCTCCGAAAGGAATTTGTGCAAAATGTTATGGACAAAGTTTATCTACCCGTAGTAAAGTACAAATTGGAGAATCAGTGGGTGTAATTGCAGCACAATCTATTGGAGAACCAGGTACACAGTTAACATTACGTACATTCCACGTTGGTGGGGTTGCCGGAAATATTTCAGAAGAAAATAAATTAACAGCGAAGTTTGAAGGGAAAGTTACCATCGAAGACTTACGTACTGTTAAAGGAAAAGATAATGACGGTAAGGAAGTAGAAATCGTAATTTCTAGAACAGCAGAAATTAAAGTTACTGACAAGAAAACGGGCATTACTTTAAGTACCAATATTATTCCTTATGGTTCTTATATTTTCGAAAAAGATCGAAAATCAATCAAGAAAGGAGATGTTATTTGTCAATGGGATCCATTTAACGGTGTTATTGTTTCAGAATTTGGAGGTACAGTGAAGTTTGATAATTTAGAACAAGGTATCAATTACTCTGTTGAAATTGATGAACAAACTGGTTTCCAAGAGAAAGTAATGACAGACTCCAAGAACAAGAAAATTATCGCTTCTTTAATCATTGAAGATAAAGACGGAAATGCATTGCGTTCTTACAGTTTACCAGTAGGTGCACACTTAATGGTAAGTGATGGAGACAAAGTTGAATCTGGTCATACTTTGGTAAAAATACCTCGTAAGTCAGGTAAAGCAGGTGATATTACAGGGGGTCTACCTCGAGTAACGGAATTATTTGAAGCACGTAACCCATCCAATCCTTCTGTAGTTTCAGAAATAGATGGTGTTGTTTCTTTCGGGAAAATTAAACGTGGTAACAGAGAAATTATCGTAGAATCTAAAACAGGAGAGCTAAGTAAGTACTTAGTGAAACTTTCAAATCAGATTTTAGTTCAAGAAAATGACTTTATCAAAGCAGGAATGCCATTATCAGACGGAGCAACCACTCCTTCAGATATTTTAAGAATTAAAGGGCCATCTGCAGTACAAGAATACTTAGTAAATGAAATACAAGAAGTATATCGTTTACAGGGTGTGAAAATTAATGATAAGCATTTCGAAGTTGTCGTACGTCAAATGATGCGTAAAGTGAAGATTATCGATTCAGGAGATACTTTATTCTTAGAGAATCAATTGATCCATAAAATTGACTTTATCAAAGACAATGACGCTATTTACGGAATGAAAGTTGTTGAAAATGCTGGAGATTCTGAGAACTTATCTGCTGGTCAAATTATTAGTGCACGTCAATTAAGAGATGAAAATTCTTTATTAAGAAGAAATGACCTCAACTTAGTAGAAGCAAGAGATGCTAAACCAGCAACTGCAGAGCAGGTGTTACAAGGTATTACAAGAGCTTCTTTACAGACAAAATCATTTATATCTGCGGCTTCCTTCCAGGAAACAACCAAAGTGTTAAACGAAGCAGCTGTAAACGGTAAAATTGATACATTAGAAGGCTTGAAAGAGAATGTAATTGTAGGTAAGAGAATACCTGCAGGAACAGGAATGAGAAAGTACGATCATATTTTAGTGGGACCAAAAGATGAAATAGAAGAAAGCCTCTAGAAAATCTTCCCAGGTTATAAATTTTAAAAGTTGAATTGTTTATTGTAATTTATTACAGGACTCAATTCAACTTTTTTTTATACATTTAATAGCGAATCAATGACACAATTTAAGGAAATCAATTATGGAAGAAAATAAAAATAAAGATGGACAGTTAAATATTGAACTGGATCAAGAAATAGCCGAAGGAACCTATTCTAATTTGGCAATTATCAATCACTCGATGTCAGAGTTTATTGTAGATTTTATCAATATTATGCCAGGAGTTCCCAAAGCAAAAGTGAAGTCAAGAATTATTTTAACACCGCAGCACGCAAAAAGATTAACAAAAGCATTGGCAGACAATGTGAGAAAGTTTGAAAGTGCCCATGGTGAAATAAAAGATGCAGAGCAGCCTCCAATTCCAATGAATTTTGGACCTACAGGACAAGCATAGTTTTTTGTCAAAAAGAAGTAAACACCCCAAATAGCTGAACGTTATTTGGGGTGTTTACTATATAAGGAACTAACAAATTTTCAATATTTCAATGAATATAAGACTCCTTTTTTTTTAGAACGTATCATTACTTAACTTACTGATATTCTATAATAACAATTACTTCAATATAATAATTACCAATTTGATCCATTACCCAAATTTCTTTAGCGGATAGGACTGTAAGCATCGAGGAGTAGAAAAAAATTCCACGAAAGAGAAGGTTTGCGTATCGGTTATGAAGGGTTTCTTAGCTTCTTTATTCCTGAATGCTATCTATCAAAATGGTAAGTAGGTCGATGGCAGCTTGCGCGATTTTAGTACCAGGGCCAAAAATACCCACAGCACCTGCATCAAATAAAAATTGATAATCTTGTGGCGGAATCACACCCCCTACAATCACCATAATATCCTCTCTACCATAAGTTTTTAAAGCTGCTATTACTTGCGGAACTAAGGTTTTGTGCCCTGCAGCCAAAGAAGAAATCCCTAAAATATGCACATCATTTTCAATGGCTTGTTTGGCAGCCTCTTGTGGGGTTTGAAACAACGGACCAATGTCAACGTCAAAGCCCAAATCGGCATAGCCAGTAGCTACTACTTTAGCGCCTCTGTCATGCCCATCTTGCCCTAGTTTTGCAATCATAATTCTTGGACGCCTGCCTTCCAAATGGGCAAATCGATCTGTTAGCAGCGCTGCTTCCTTAAATAATGGATCTTCTTTTATTTCTTTGCTATACACGCCAGAGATGGTTTTATGAACCGCTTTGTGACGACCAAAAACAACTTCCAAAGCAT
>Ga0209119_1000044_pt1 | contig 121406 bp, 92 predicted proteins | sample COG_03_FD_184747 | JGI IMG/M metagenome (GOLD analysis project Ga0209119, IMG submission 184747) | Pelagic Microbial community sample from North Sea - COGITO 998_met_03 (SPAdes) (version 2) | ecosystem: Environmental > Aquatic > Marine > Neritic zone/Coastal water | place: Helgoland, sampling...
CCCATCCCCAGTCTGTTGCTTCTTTACTCCAGTACCAATCATCGTCTTGCCATTTAGGGATTTCAGAATCTACACAACCCTCTGTTTCTATTAAGTATTTATTTGGAGCTTTGTTGTGTGCATATTGCAATGCATCAGGGAAAAAATCATAGGTGCTTTCATACCAATGAATTGCGGTACCATCAAAATAGTTAGAAGATTTATCATCTCTATACATTTCATCTACCCATTCTTGTAAACCAGCTCTATTTTGGTCGTACCCTAAGATTATTTTATTTCCATAACCATCTTTTTCTAATTTTGGACCTAAATGAAATTGAACAAAATCAGTCATTTCCTTTGGAGTATAGTGCATGCTTTCCCAATTATCTCCATTACCATGTGGCTCATTTTCAACTGTAAACCCCCAGATATCTATACCTTCAGCCTTGTATGCTGTTAAATATTTTGAGAAAAATAACGCCCAGGTATCATAATATTTTGGAAGCAATTTACCACCAACCCACTTATTATTATCTTTCATCCAAGGGGCAGCAGACCATGGTGATGCTATGATTTGGAAGCCATCTTCAGAAATTTTCATAGCGTCTTTAATCATTGGAATAAGATCATCTTTATCTTCTTGGATAGAAAAATGTTTGAGCTCTACGTCATTCTCAACAGGAGAATATGAATAGTTTGATAGTGAAAAATCACATGAGTTCATGTGTGTTCTAGTTAGTGAATAGTTGGCTCCTTCTTTTGAAAAATAGGCACTTAATATTGTATCACGATTTTTAGAACTTAATTTATTTAACAAGTAAGCGGAAGCTTCTGTAAAAGAACCACCAAAACCTGTAATTTTTTGATAAGTTATTTCTGGGTTAATACGAATAGAAGAAACTTCATTTGCCTCAGTAAAGCTAGTTACTTGGCTTAATTTATTTCCATTTTTTGAAGTTTCTATAACTTTTACAGATAAAGATTTTTCTGATGTGCAAGAGAGGACACTCATAAAGATTAGTGTTAAAAAAAAGTATATCCTAGTTAATTTCATTTCACTATATATTTTTATAAAGTGGTATTATTTTTTTTGAACGGAGGGACATGTACTTCTAAAAGTAAACTGTCTTTATTTCCGTTATACGTTTTTGTAATTGAATTTTTATTTCTACCCAAGCCATCAAAAACCCCTTCATCAACTAAATCCCACAAGGCGTATTTAGCTTTGCCATCTATAGTAAACAACCCAAAGTGATTTTCTGAACCATTTGGGTTTGGAGCATCTTTCCAGATTTCATCAAAAGCCTCAAAATAGAAACATGAGATACCAGCTTTTGCAGTCCATTCTCTCATGTGTCTATAAAACAACGCCTCTTTATATTCATCAGTTGCTTTACTTCCCTTATTACCATAAAGTCCGTTTGAAAAGGTAGCCCAGCCCGTTTCTCCAATGTGTATTGGTTTTTTTATTCCCAGACTTTTTACGTAGTTGGCAACACTATCATATTGAGATACCGCATAATCTCTGGCTCTTAACATGATATTATTTACTTTCTCAATATTGGGTTTTTCTTCTTTTGTGTACCAAAAAACAGGATTATAATGAGTGTCATGCATAGGGTAGGTGTGCATAGAAATATAATCTACTTCTTCAATAAGTTTATTTAAATCTTCTTTGTGATATTCGACACTACCGCCACCCCAAGAGGCAAAATTATCTGAACTGGTAATCCAAAGATTTTTTGGGAGCTTATTTTCTTTTTTTAAGTTTTGAAGATATGACACCCATTTAAGTATTACTGATGGCTGAACGTAATAACTTGTTGCCCATTTTACCATTGCCTCGTTTCCTACAGCAATAATTTTCACAATACTTGGATATTTATTTGCCAATGAAACAGCCCTAGCAATTTCACCTTCATTTTGATCGCTTTCTAGTTGGTGATTTACAGGTTGATTGGTCCAGGCATTTTTACAATCTATCCAAGCCCCCAACATAACATACATTTCAAAAGACGGGTTTTCACTTTTTAATTCATGTATGGCTTTCAGAATTGTTTCTGCTTGTGCTAATTGAACATTATAGGTCCTTAGAATTTTAATTTTCATAGCATGAAGAATTTTCATGTCCTCTTTTATCTCTGCTACAGTTGGCTGAATACCTCTGGTAGATTTTCTGTATCCACCATAGGAAATTGCTAAATAACTTGGGTTTCCTAATATGTCTTTTGCTGTCAATTGTATCTTCTTTTTTGGGTTTTTTTGCAATTTTTCGTTCTTTTTATCATCTTCACAAGACAATATGATGCATGAAATGGCTATGGTGTATAGATAAAATTTCAATCTCATCAACTTTCTTTTTTCTATTTTAAATATGAGCTATTTACATGCGCTTTAATTTGAACAATATCTCCAGTTCTTTTAAATATTTTCTCACTTGTTATACGATCTATAACCAATGCATCAATTTTAGAGGAAGTTCCATCTTTGAAAATAATCTCTAAGTGATCTTTATTGGAAATGTGATAAATAATAGGCACTTGACAATAGGTAAATGCGAGTGAATTAGACGGGATTATGATACTTTGGGTTCCTCTTAAGAGACTTAAATATTCAAAACTTGTTTCTTTAGAAAGAAACTCTTCTTTTCTTAATAAGCAAGGATTAAAATACAATTTACCATGTTTTACAAAAACACCTAATTCACCAAACCTAGTGATAACATCCTCTTTTACTTGACCAGTCATTCCAGGTTGTTGAGCACCTTTTCCTCCTGGAGTGTGAGAGTAGGGATCTGTTGGAAAAGCACCATATAATTCTGGTGATTTATGAACGCCTATACCTTCATTTATTTCGTAGAAGTGTTCAAGTAGATGACCAATCATTTTCTCATCTTCCCCATTAAAGACTGCTTGCAAACAAGACTCTTGAACAGCTAACAATAATTTTGAAACCATGTGCCAATAGATAGAGCCTAATCCTTCATAACCATAAAATGTACCTGATCTACCTGTAAATGCTTTGTGATTAAAAACATCTTCAAAAGTTTGAAGAATTTTTGGAGTATCTGAGGCTAGCAGATCATTGTATTTTGAGCCAGTTAGTTTTTCTAGGGCTTCAGTAACATCATTTGCGTTTTTAAAATTACCATTAAAATGATATGCACCGTTTACATCTCTTTCAATAATTTGAACAGCATTATCTTTTAACATTTCTTGAAACAACTTAGATGATAAAACAGCATCTTCCGAAATTGTATTTCTATCTAAAAACCCTTTAAGTTCTTTGAAAGGATATAGCAAATAACTGTATTGATCTTTTCTAAAAAGCTTACTTTCTTTTAAGGCGTTCAATACATTTAAAGTTTCGTTACCGTCTAGATAACCAGAACTTAACACAGCAACCTGACCCTCTAACATTTCACTTAAGTAGCTTATAGAAACAGAGTTGTCGTTATTTACTGTCATTAAATTGTAAGCGTGATACAAATTATCTGAACGTTTGTTTGCTTCAATAGAATGCGCTAAGTATGACTTACTTAGGCTTACAAACCTTTTTAATTTGTCAAAAGATAGTTTTGTTTTTCTACCAGAGAATGCATGGTTATATACTTGCATTCTAAACTCACTTCCAGCCTCTCCTAGCGAATCAAGAATTATCTTTTTATTTGTATTATTAATTGATGATGATAATAATCCTTTATTCTTTTCAAAAGTAGCTAGCACTTTATCAAAAAATTGTAAGATCTCATTTGAAACTTCAACTTCTTGAGTAGAGGAACTTTCTAATAATTCCTCAAAGAAATTGAAAAAACGATTTAAGTAATATAAAGTAACCATAGAAACTCCATTCCCAACTAGAGCATTGTTGGCATCATTCCACTCTGGTCTTTGCGTGTTCATCCAAATTCCTCCCTCCGGAATAAAATTAGATAACTTAGCTAACGAAGTTGCTAGAATTTTCTCAATAAAATTTGCTTTAATGATGAAGCGATGTTCATCTCTTAATAAGGCTCCGTCTGCCCCAAGAGTTGATCTTTCTTCACGTATTTTATTATCTAATTGCTGGTCAAAAATTATGGTGTCTTTAGGGTTTTTAAGTAATTCTTGATATGATTTTATTTTGTAAGGGACATTTGCATAAACAAATAAGTCTTTAGTAAAGAAACTTTCTAATCTACCTGGTTTGTGGTTATTTATAAACTCTAAAAATTTTAACAAGTAGATGATTTGATGGTCACCCCAGTATCCGATATATGACCAAGGATCATCTGGCTCAATAGTTTCCCAGTCAAAACCTCCTTTGGTTACTCTATAAGGATTGTAGCCATCAAAAGTTGTGGCATTTAAAAATTTATGAATCATACTTTCAATAAATTCTGGATATGAGTGCGCTAAGGCCTCCCAGTTTTGAAAGATATCTCTCCAGTTACCCTCGTAATCTAATATTTTGGAACCATCAATTTCATTTCTTGTATTGATTGAAAATTTATTCCAGGGCCTACTTGGGTCTCCATGGCGTCGGCTAAATTTTAATGGCATATACTCTAAACAAAGACGTCTAAAGTTTTTATCTTCATTATCATATGCTATCTTTTGAAGATCAGAAAGTGAAAATTCTTTTGGAAGTTTTTCTATGATTTCCTCAGAGGTAAAAGCAACTTTTGTATTTGCTTGTTCTAAATAATTTTTAAAATCCCACTTTTCAATTTGATAGTTATTATCAAAAATTCCACCACGCATAATATTAAAAAGCGTGTTTGCAAAATGGCGGGTATCTTTAAGGTTGTCTGAAGTGATTTGTATAGCATCTGAGGCAGAATTTAAATCAACTAAACGCCTAGTTCCTGTATTAATGTCATCATTTATTATGTCTATCAAAGATGATTCCTCTTGGATTTGTTTTGATAATTTTGCAATGCTAGAATGATTTTGATTTACATTAGCAATAATCATCCACTCTTTTGAGGATCCTTTTTCTAATATAATTTCTGAATTTAAAAAGTAAGCCCCTTTCTCAGCTTTTACGTCTATTTCCTGGTTTATTGATTTTCCTAACCTAAAATCATTTAATTGTAAAGAAGAGAGAAGGTATTTGGGGTTGTCTAACCCTAAAGACCAAACTACATTGGCTTTCAAGGCCTCACTTGCTTCCGCTTTGTCTACTAATATGGCACTTAATGCAAAAATACCAAGACCAGTTTTTTCTTCAAGTTCATTTCGCTTGTATGCGTCAACAAGGTTACTAGATTGATTTTGTTCGTCGCTTCCAATACTAGCTGGCATGATGTTTTGAATCCCGTCAAGTAAAGATATTTTTACGGCACTATCGCTTGTATTGATGAGTTTAGATTTCTTAATAAATCCAAAAGTATTGCTTGAACTCCATTGGTATCTAAAGATTAATTCTAAATCATGGTTAATTTCCTCGAAAATAATTTTGTTCCCATATTTATTTTTATAAAGATTCTGGGTTGTGGAATAGCTTCCTAAAGACCTGACTGCTAAGGGTTCCCACATAAATTCTTGGTTATCTTTAGATACTTTGAAAATAGATTTATTTCCGGTAATATCTGCAGATTCTGTAATTTTGTCGTCTGTGTAGTAAGGGAACAAAGCATACTCAGAATTTTTTCTACCAGCAGTTAGTCCTCCATTACTTGATATAAACATCCAATGATTAGAATCACTTACAATACTCATAAAGAAAGGACGCATCAAATCATTATTTGAAATCTGATAATACACTTCATCGTCTATGATTACAGACTTCAATTCAACATCCATATTGTCTAATGAGGTTTCTTTTGTTAATATATTAGTTTCGTTACTCATTTGGTATAGTACTTTTTATTTTTTTAATTGAATTTTTGAATTTGATTGTAGAATTTGATCAATGTAAAAATCTCCAGAAGTAGTTCCGGGACCATCAATAAAAATGACCAATCTATTGTATTTTTTTAATGAAGAAAATGAAAAACTTAATTCCTCCCATTCATTTCCAGAATGAAATGCTGAGCGTTCAATTGAACTATTTTCATCACCAACTTTTTCTAATTTAAGTAATACTTCTAATGACTGATTAGAATGTAAGGCTAATTTTATGGTATTTCCCTTTTCTAAGTCAATAGGAGATAAAAGATCTAAATAATTTCCTTCCCAATTATTTCCAGAGTTTGTAAATACTCCTAATTTAGTTGTTGAGGTGTTATTTGTAGTAAGTGGAGTTTTGTCGCTAAGTTTGAAGGACGCTCCATTAAAAGAGGTGAATTTCAATACTGTGGGGTTATCATCAAACGCAATATTAAATACCGGTGAAGTTGTTTTATTCCATAGTGCTTGAACAACTGAATCTTTATTTTTATTTAAAATCTCAAGAGTTTTTTTGTTCTGAATTCCTTTAGCATTAGCATCTTTTAAATCAAGATCGTGAAAATATTTATGTAAGAGACTTATACTAATCCCCTCATTGTAAGGGTCAAATTGATGAATCTGTTTTAAGACATAATAGGCAGCTCTTGGATACAAATTATAAAGGCCATTGTTGTTTGTTGGTCCTTTGGCACAAATTCCAAACCATTCTTCATTCATATTGTTCTCACCCGTTAAAAAATCTGAGGTATATCCTCCATTTCCCCATGTAGAAACCGTATCGTGTTTGGTCACATTCTTCCTGTTATCAAAATCATATTTCCACCAACCATCACTAAATTGAAATGTGAAACCTCCAATAGTATTTTCATACATACCCATTCCAGCTGCGTTTTCGTAAATTTCTTTCCAGTTTTTAAGCAGATAATTAGCCTGAGATTTTTGGTCTTCAGTGTTAGTGACTGCATTAAAAGCGTCTGCTCCAAATTCTGTAAATAGAAGGGGTTTATTCAACGTTTCTTTTACGGTTTTGAATAAGTTAGTGAATGAATATCCTCTGTAGGAGTTCACCCCAAAAATATCTATGTCTTTGCATTCTTGGGCTATTATTTCAATGAAAAGATCGTCTCCATTACAAATGGCTACAGGATGATTAGTGTCTAATTCTTTTATTTTTTTTGAAGCTGTATTCATTAATCGATACATAGGCCTGCCATACTTTTCTCCAACAGCCATTTTTTCGGTTTCTTCCTCAGGAAAGTCCTCAGTTTCTGCTCCAGACCAAAAAAGACCATAATTATTTTCATTTCCAAGTAGGTACAATAAAAGGCCAGGTGTATTTTTGTAATTACTAACCATTATTTCAATTTCTGACAATAAAATCTTTTGCATCTTAGGGTCTGAGTAATCTGTAATTGGGTTCCATTCTCCATCTACAGACATACCATATCTTCCAAAAGAGTGGTTTATCATTGTATGAATTCCGTAGTTTTCATAGATGTATTGAATCCATTTTGCAGGAATACCCGAATAATGGCGGATTGCGTTAACATTCATATCTCTTAAAAGAGACATTTCGTGATCTAATCCTGATTTTATAATCTCATCTGAACCCTCCCAAAAATTAGCATCAACAGCATTCTTTCCAATAGGAATTACATCCCAATTAACGCCTTTAATCATGAAATTTTTTCCTTCAACTTTTAGAGAAAAACCATTGAAGGAATTAGTTATAGAAACTTTTTCAGATTGTGATAAAACCGAAAGTGTTCCTACAAATAATAAAAGAGTCAATGGAAAAATTTTCTTGAATAAAAAATTCAATTTCATTTCATAACAAATTTTATAAAAAATCATCTTTTGCTAATTTAATAGTATCTTTTTATCTTTTAGAAAATAAAACCTCTACAAAAATCATACACATAACACACGGTAGTTACTAGAATCTGTTAAAAAAATTCTTTTATTGATGAAACCCTTTTAACAATGGGGAAACTTACGATGATTTAGGATAGTTTTACTAGTATATTATAGGCGCTGTTGTAGTATTGTATAGGTGAAAGGATAAATTGTATAGTTAATAGCATTTTTTATATTAGTTGCAATGGAGTATTACAAGCAAATACAGAGCTTTTTACTACTATTTTTTTTGTATATTATTATTTAAATATTTAAAAAGTCTTGAATACAAGTAGTATTCAAGACTTTTTAATATGGATCCATTATCAATGGATAATCTCTAAATGTTATCTTGTTTGATAATTCTTTATTGAAAAACTTTAATATAATCAATTTCCATTGTGTCTTGTGTAAACGAAGGATCTATATCACCGCCAAGAGTACCGCCCATGGCAACGTTAAGAATTAAATAGAAATCAGCATTAAAAGGCAAGTCTGCAGAATTAGTTAATTCATAATACTTAACATCATCTAAAAATATTTTAACAGCACCTTCTGTCCACTCTACTGTATATAGGTGAAATTCAGTAGAAGGATTTTCTACAGTAGTGCTTTCACCATAACTTGCATTATTGGAACCTGCTGTGTTATACCAATGACTTGTTCCTAAAACTCTTTCTTTATCATCCCCTCTTTGTTCCATGATATCTACCTCTCCAGAGTAAGGCCATCCAGCAGTTGGATGATTAGATCCTAACATCCAAATAGCAGGCCAGGTTCCTTGTGCTGAGGGAAGTTTTGCTCTTACTTCAACTCTACCGTATGTAAAATCATATAGCCCCTGAGTTTTGATTCTTGCAGAAGTATAATCATTTCCTTCTTTCTTTGCTGTAATCTTTAAAGATCCGCCCTCTACAATCACATTTTCTGCATTATCAGTATAACTTTGAGCTTCTTGGTTCCCCCATCCAGTATTACCAAAAATATCTGTAGTTCCTAAATCATAAGTCCATTTAGATGAGTCTGGTGCACCATCAGTATTAAAGTCATCTTCCCATACTAAATCTGTGAACACATATTCATCATCTGAATCACCCCCACCAGGAGTAGATGTAAATTTATGATACCATGCTAAATTTGGGTCTGCAGCATCTAAAGTTCTAACATATAATTCTGTTTCTGTTATTTCAATAATTTCATAACTAGAAGATCCAACGTAATAACTCATAAATCCTGAATCAGAAAAGTTCATTTGAGTTCCTCTTGATTCAAAACTAGGGTCTGCTACCAAGCTCCAATCTTCAGAGCCAGGTGCAAAGGATACGTTACTAACCGTTGAAGTATCAAAATCTAGACACGCATCACCTCCACCTGCACCACCAGCTATAGCTTGATGAGCTGCATTACCATTAAAAAAGGTTGTTCCCTTGTTGTCTAATAGATAATCCATACTTCCGTCAGGATTTAACGTAAATATTAATTCATCATCACAAAAACAATCTCCATCATTACCACAAAAAGTTCCTGGAGTTGCCGAAAAGAAACTTGGATAGTAATATTCTCTTGGGGCTCCATAAATTTGAATATCAAATGCTAAAGACGGTCCAACACCTAAGTGACCAGTTTTTGAATCATCCAAGTACCATGTTTTAGTAGCTGGTGAACTAATATCTATAACATCTACACCATCAGAGTCTTGACTTATTGGTGCTCCTGTTAAAAAAGATTTTGCTTCAATATCATCAAATGCACTAAACACCTCGATATTTATAGATTTAGATGAGGTAACTCCACCAAGACCTGATGCTGTTACTGTTACGTTGTATGAACTTAATCCTGTTCTGGTAAATCTATGGCTAGAATTTCCACTAGGAGCTGATGCATTGTCAGTATTATCACCAAAGCTGTAGATGTAAGTTATGGCATCATCTGCACTTGCTGAAAAATTAACAATTCCTGATCCGTCTCCATTAGGGTTGTCTGCGTCTTGACCAAGAATTTCATAATTTAAAGTAATGTTTGATGGTGCTTTTAATACACCAAACTCTTGGTCTTCGTCTTGACAACTTGTAAAGAGAGAAAAGCTCAATATAAACAGTCCAATAATTTTTTTAAATGTTTTCATTGTTTTCATTTTTAATTCATTGATAATGATACATCATCGATATTCACTTCTCCTACTTCCCCTCCAATATCAAATAATACTCTAGCATCCGATGCTCCAAAACCAGACGAATCTAGTGTTAGTGTAAAGGTTGTTCTTGTTGGTGTTATTTGAATAGTTTCTTTATCATTAGACCAAGGATCTGCACTTAATCCGATTCCCGCATCTATAGATCTGTTTGTATCTGACCATGCGTCAAATGTTAAAAAGTAGGTTTCACCCTGAATAATTTCCACTTTTTGACTCACATTGACATCATATACATTTCCTGCTGATGTTACATTTTCAGAGTAATATGTATTGTCAGCTACTGTTACAACTGGTGCAGCAGCAGCATCGTTAACACCTACAATCCAAGGAGCGCTACCAGCTTCAAAACTTCCATTGGTTAAAAGATTTCCACCTCCAAGAACTAGGGAAACATTATCTATATTCACAAGACCAACAGCACCACCGATATCGAATAAAACTCTTGCATCAGGTGCTCCAAAACCTACCTCAGAATAAGTGTAACTGTAAGTAGTTCTTGTTGGAGTAATGTTTAGAGGAGCTCCAGTATTAGACCATGGATTTGCACTAAGTCCAACTCCTGCTACAATAGACCTATTTACATCGGACCATGCATCAAAAGTTAATGTATAGGTATTTCCCTGAATAATTTCCACTTTTTGACTTAGGTTCACATCATATACATTTCCTGCTGAAGTTACATTTACAGAATAATATGTATTGTCTGCCACTGTTACTACTGGCGCGGGTGCGGCATCATTAACTCCTACAATCCAAGAATCGCTTCCACCTTCAAAATCTCCATTATTAAGCAATCCATCATCAAAAGTTGAAGTTGTGCTTTCTCTGTAAAAGTAAAAGTTGTCTATGTAAGCAACTGGTGTTACCCCATCAGAATCTATAAGTAACTGTGTGATTTTTTCTTTATTGGCTAGGTCTCCATCATCAAAAGCCGAAAGATCTATTTCTATACTTTGCCACGATCCACCTTGTGGGGCACCGAGTGATTCTACATCTTCACCACCATCAACTGTATTCACAATTTTTACAAGTAATTCGTTAGTTGAACCTTCTGGCAACCAATAATCTATGTGTAGTTTTTCCATTTCAGAAACATCTATTCCAGTATCATAGTTTGTAACTATTCCTAAGAAATCTAGACTTGTAAGCTTCCAAATGTTATCTGAACCAATAGTAGTGGCTTCAAAACTAGTTGAAGACCATGAGGTAGGAAGTTCATTTAATGTTACATCGGCATAATGATCACTAAATACTGAAACAACATCAAAATCATTTCTGTTAGGAGGTGTTGGCGCCGCACTTAAAGGAAATACTATTTCAGTAACCTCAAAATCTACAGCATATTCTGTTGTTTCAATTGCACCACCTTTAGCTACAACTCTAACAGAGTAAACACCTGGTGTCTGGTATCCGTAAGAGATTCCATCACCGATATTTGCCGTTGCTACGGGTTGCTCAACTCCTGGTTCACCAGAATAAAATTCATAGGTAGTAGCAAAGTCCGCAGTGGCAGTTACATTAACTTGCTTAGATATTGAAGCGTCATTTTCTATACCAACCTCTAGGTTTTGAGGAGCTAGAAAGGAAACAACTAAAGTTTGACTTACTTCAGTAGAATCACCCACTATGTTATATGCGGTTATGGATATAGTATAACTTCCTTCAGAATATATTTTTTCTGTGCTCTCTCCTGAGTTTAAAGTAACTATTTCTGATCCGTCCCCTAAATTTATTTCAAAGACATTAGCACTTTCTCCAGAGGGAGTTATTGTGACTAGCCCAGAGTTATCTTGAGTGATGTCAAATAAAGCACTTACGTTTGAGGGTATTGCTACCTCCTCTAGAAATCCTAAATCTCTACTATCTGTACAACTTATAATCATGATCATGATTAAAATTGACTTGTATATTTTTTTAACGTTTTTCATCGTATGTATTTTTTAATATCCTGGATTTTGAGCCCACACATTACCTGCTAATTGAATTTCAATAGCTGGAATAGGGAATAATTCATGTTTACCTTCTTGAAAGCCATTAATTTCTTGAGCTGCTTTTCCGGTTCTAACTAAATCAAAAAAGCGGTGTCCTTCTCCTACTAATTCTAATCTTCTTTCAAGATAAATGGCATTTGTAAGTGATAACCCTGAAGCGTTAACGTCATGTAGCTCGTCTCCGAAAGCACGTCTTCTTACCTGGTTGAGATAATCTTGTGCTTTAGATTCATTAAGACCTCCTCTACTGTTTGCTTCAGCTGCCATTAACAATACATCTGCGTAACGGATTGCTCTGTAATTATTTGGGTTTGTTAAATTTAAGTCAGGTAAAGCATTACTGCTTCTAGTTCTAGGAATATACTTTCTGTTAAAATATCCAGTATGCTCATTTCCAGTTCCAAAAGTAGCTCCAGTAGAAGCCGCCCAGGCATTAATATCCAAAATAGCAATATCTCTTCTTTGATCGTCATTATCAAAAGCATCATATGCTTCTTGAACCGGAACATTGAAACTAAAACCGGATGTGAAATCTGGTCCTTCATAATTTCGAATTCCACTAAAACCAACAGCAACATTACCCTCACTACATTGAAGACATCCAAAACCGGCCCCTTCAACATCCGTATATTGAATCTCAAAAACAGATTCAACATTATTCTCTCCGTCCTCTTCAAAAATTGTGTTATAATCTGTAACTAAACTATATGTTCCAGACTGTATCAAAGCCTCTAGTACTTGAGCCGCTTCACTAAATTTATCTTGATATAAATAAGCTTTTCCTAACAATGCTTGAGCAGCCCCTTTTGTTACTCTTCCGGCTTCTGTTTGAACTGAAGGAAGATTGTCTGATGCAAACATTAAATCTTGTTCTATAAGACTGTATACCTCAGAAGCAGGACTTCTTTCATAACTACTTTCTTCTCCAAATAGAATCTGTTTGTCGATTGCTAAAGGAACATCACCAAACCACTTTACCAATTCAAAATAATAGTAAGCTCTTAAAAAACGAGCTTGAGCAATGATTTGATTTTTTCCTGAGAAATCTATTTTATCTTGAAACTCTAGGATAAAGTTGGTTCTATTTATCCCTGCAAACATTAAACCCCAAATACCTCTAAGGTCATTATTCACAGGAGTATGTATCATATCATCAATTTCTTGAATTCCAATAACATCAGTTGCACTTTCACCACCAGCCAATGTATTGTCTGAAGCAATTTCACCTAACATCGCATTTATCCATGTTGATTGTAATAAATCATAAGCACCAATTAATGCGTTTTGATAATCTTCTTCTGAATTAAAAAAGTCTTCAGAGGTAACATCGTTAGAATCTACATTTACAAAATCGTCACTACAAGCTGTAAAAGCAGTGATAGATATAATAATCATTGATATTTTTATGTATAATTTTTTCATTTTTTTCATTTTAAAAATTAACATTAAACCCTATTAAAAAAGTTTTTGGAGATGGGTAAAATCCTTGGTCTATACCTCCTCCAATTGGAGCTCCATTTGAGGTAGTTGGATCAAATCCTTTATATTTTGTTAGGGTAACTAAATTACTTGCAGACAAGTAAAAACGTAACTTATCTATACCTGTTCCCATTAAACTATCATCGCTAAATGTATATCCTAATTGAATATTTTGTAATCTCGCAAATGAGCCATCTTCTACATAAAAATCTGAAAAAAGAGTATTGCTAGTTGAACCGGTAGTCACTCTTGGGAAAGTTGTACTTGTTCCTTCTCCAGTCCATCTATCTAAGAAATAAACCGATCTATTTGTAAGAGGCTGGTTTCGTTCATAATTTCTAACAATTTCATTTCCAATAGATGCAAAAGCATACATGTTAAAATCAAAGCTTTTGTAATCAAAAGATAAGTTTAGCCCCATAGTTATACTTGGTATAGGATCACCAATATTAATTCTATCATCTCCATTTATTAACCCATCTTCATTTTGATCTACAAATCGGATGTCTCCAGGATTAGCATTAGCTTGAGTTGCATGAGCATCTACTTCAGCTTGATTTTGAAAGATGCCATTTGTTTGCAACCCATAGAAATATCCTATTGGAAAGCCAGCCTCCATTCTTGAGGGTGGGTCTTGACCAACACCAAAACTTCCACCTTGAAGTATTCCGGTGTCACTACCTACATATAACACTTCATTTTTAAGTGTTGTAAAATTATAGTTGAGGTTAAATTTAAAATCTTCCCCAATGGTTTCCTTATAGTTGATGGAAAATTCAATTCCCTCATTTTCAACAGTACCTGCATTTACTAATGGGCCACCAGATCCTGGAGCTGTTGCCCCTAGAATTCCTGAAACTTCAGGTTGTACTAATAAATCTTCTGTTTTCTTATTGAAATAATCTACTGTAATATCTACTTTATCAAAAAGCCCAATATCAACTCCTACATCAAATGGTTTTTGTTTCTCCCATCGTATTTCAGGATTTGCTATAGATCCTAAAGCTTGTCCGAAGCTAAGTTGGTTGTTAAAGACATAAACACCTTCACCGTTTACTAAAGAAAGGTATCTAAAAGAGGCAATTCTATCGTTACCAATAATACCATAACTAGCTCTAAATTTTAAGAAGTTAATTGTTGAGCTATCTTCAAGAAAAGATTCGTCAGAAGCAATCCATCCAACAGAACCTGTAGGGAAAAATCCAAATTTATTTTGCGGGCCAAAATTTGATGAACCATCCCTTCTTATCACAGCAGATAAAAGATATTTTCCTTCATAAGAATATTGTAATCTAGAAAAATAGGATAATAGTCTGCTGTCAAAAAAACGTCTTGATCTATTTGCAAGTGCAAGGTTATCTTGAGACCTATCTGAGCCAGCAACTGAATATTCACTAAATGAAGTTCCATTAGCTCCAAAACCTAACACATTTCTTAAGTTTACGCCTTGAGACCTAAAAACAGACATTCCAAGTAAGGCCTTAAGATCATGAACTTCATTAAATACTCTTTCATATTTTATAAAAGAGTCAAATGTATAATCTTTAAATTCTTGTTTAGACTCCCCAACGGTAGTGTTATTTATGTCATCTGTAAGAGCAGCTAAATTATTAACTGAATTAAACACTTTTCCTCCTCCATAATACACCTCTGGAGAATAAAATTTAGAATTTACTGCGGCATAATTAAATTGAAATCTAGACTCTGCGCTTAAATGATCTGTTATTTTGTAATTAAGTCCATATCCTCCTGAAAATTTATCAACAATTCCTTCGTTAAATGTGTTTTCCGTTTGAGCTATTGGATTAATTACCTCAATACCAACTCCAGTAGTGGGCGCTAATGAATAAGCTCCAAGATCATCTTTTACAGCCGTTGTTGCAGGCATGTTTAATGCGTTGAATAATACAGATCCTAAAGCATTTTCAGACAAAGACTTTCTTTTTGTATTTGTAAATATGGATGATGTTGTTAATTTTAGGTTTTTTAAAATTTCAGTACTAAAGTTAAACTTCAAAGTAGTTCTTTTAAAGTTTGATTTACCAGCACCAACAATTCCGTATTGATCTAGGTGAGAAGCCCCTAGAGAGTAGGAAGATTTCTCAGTTCCTTTATTGATGGTAAAATCCATACTTTTAACTAAAGCATTTTTAAATACTTCGTCTTGCCAGTCAGTTCCTTCTCCTAAAGAACTTACATTAGGGAAAGGAATTGTTTCAGCATTTGCAGCAAAAGCTTCGTTAGCTAATAATGCATATTCTGTAGCATTAAGTAATGGAATTTTTCTAGTTGTTTGTTGAAAACCTGTGTAGTAATTTAATACTACTTTAAAGTCAGAATCTTTTCTACCTGATTTTGTGGTAATTAAAATAACACCATTCGCACCTCTTACACCATAGATTCCTGCTGTAGCATCTTTTAGAACGTTGATTGATTCGATATCTGATGGGTTAACCACACTCAAGTCTTCAATAACATTACCATCTACCAAAATAAGAGGATTGTTGTTCCCGTTTGTTGAGATACCTCTAATACGAATGTTAGACGCTGCACCTGGTGCACCAGAAGAAGCTGTAATGTTAACACCAGCAACTTGTCCCTGAAGCGCTTGTTCTATACGAGTTGGTTTTAAGTTTTCAATAGTTTCACTACCTACAACAGATACGGCTCCAGTAACTTCTTTTTTTCGTTGAGTACCGTAACCAATGACAACAATTTCATCTAAAGCTTCAGAGCTTTCCTCTAAGGTTGTATTAATTATTTCTTTATTTACAACTACCTCTTTAGTTTGGTAACCCAAATAACTAAACACTAAAATAGAACCTTTTGGGACAGCGGAAATTTTGTAATTTCCATCAAAATCTGTGACGTCTCCTTTTTGGGAGTTCTTTACAATAACATTTACTCCTGGGAGAGTTTCTCCTGTAACCGCATCAGTAACTACACCCTTGACAGTAAAATTCTGAGCAAAGCCTAAATTAGTGATAAAAGTAAATGAAATTAGAATTATGAGTTTTCTCATGAAATTTTCAATTTGTTTATTCCATAAATTTAAGCGATGAATTAATTAAATCAATAAAAACTACCTCAATAAAAAATATACATCACAATGAAATTTAATTTTTTTTAAATTGATAGGCTAAACAAACGTTTGTTGATCTGAGAAATCAGAATATACCTATTATATATTGTGATTGTATAGTTGTTGTATGGTTTTTTATTAAGCTATATCTCTAATATATAACTGCTAAGACTTGCTTCATGTGGTAAATTCATCTTTTTTCTTAAACGATACCTCTTTACTTCTACACTTCGTATAGAAATATTTAGCAGTGGTGCAATTTCTTTTGATGATAAATTTAATCTAAGATAAGTACATAGTCTTAGGTCATTTGAGGTTAGGTTTGTATGTTCAGATTTTAACTTTTTCATAAAGCCTTTGTCGGTATTTTTAAAAGCTTCTTCAAATAATTTCCAATCGTCTGAAGTATTTAAGTTGTTATTAATAAGCTTAATAACATTTGTAATATCTTCTATTTTTTTTGTGCCTCCTAATTCTTTTTTTATGGTTCCTAATAATTCATTTCTTTTTATTAGGTTCATGGTAGAAAGTCCTAATTCTCTGTTTTTAGAATCAATATCTTTCTGTAAATCTAAATTTTTAAAGTGCATCAACTGTTGTTCGTTTTCCAGTTGCTTTATTTCCAATTCTTTTTCTTTCTGTTTGAGTATTTTTTCTTGTTTACTTTTAAAATAATTTCGATGAAGTATATTAATAATAATTAATAGTAGAATTGCAGAGAAAAAATAAATAACTAATGATGATGTTCTTAAATACCAGGGTTTTGCTATCGTAAATGAATAGCTTACAGGATTTGAAATTTTCTCCGATCCAAGTTTTGCTCTTACTTCAAATTCATATATGCCATGTGGTAAATTTTCAAAATAAACCTCTGATTTTGACGTCCAATTACTCCAGTTTTTATTAAAACCTAGTAACCTATATTGGAATAGAGATGGGAGGTATTTACTGTAGTTAGAAATACTATAAGAAATTCTAATATGATTAATGTTATTTTCAAGTGAACTGTAATCCTCCAAAACTAAGGGTTCTTCATCTCCTTCAATTGAATTAGCCGTAATTTCATCAATCTTAATTGTATTGTTAAATGTATTCTTTGACGTTAAATCAGTTATGATGTAACCACTTGTAGTTCCTACAAGATATTTATCTTTTCCTATGTATAGAATATTTTCATACCCATCTTTTGTCTCTCTTATGTTATTTGGCATAGGGATTGAAAACAACTCATAATTAGTTGCTAACCTTTCTTTTTGAACATATGAAATATTATCATTTGTGAATGAAAATAATTTGTTGTTGGCATTAATCAATTTACCTGAAATATAATCGGTGCAATTATATAATTCGCTCAAAATTGTATCTTTTTTGAAGTTTAAAGATATTGTATCTAAATAAAATACACCTTCATTAGCACTGTAATAAATTTTATTATTGTATTTGGTAAGACTAGACTTGATGCTTTTTTTTACGTCTGTTTCAGAAAAAGAAAGAACGCGATCATAAACTTCATTGGTTTTTAATAAATAAACTCCTTTTTGCTCATGACTTACTAAAATTTCAAGAGGGTTTACAAACTCTAGATGTCTTGAAGAAATATCAAATCCTTCAATTTTATTTTCTAAAAACCAATTCTTATTTTCTTTTTTCAGAATAAATAATCCGTTGTATCCCCCAAGAATTAATAAATCTTTTTTTTCTGGAATTTCCTTGATAAGCCATGTGCCAAAAGTATTAGGTATTCTTTCTGCTTTTCTGTTAGAAATTATAAATGTACCCTTATCATGACCACAAAATAATGTATTGTTTATTTTTTGCAATGACCATACTTGCCCTTCAGTCCCTTTTACATATTTGAATGACTCCTCTTTATTTTGATTTTTATAAAAAAGCCCTTGATTTGTTCCTAAATATAAAATATCATTATCTAGAAAAGTTGTGTATACAGACCCTAACACACCTAAGTCATCTTTGTAGGCTCTAAATGGGGCATTAAAATTAATATTACTGATTCCATTATCATGACCTAGCCAAACGTTTTTATCCTTATCCTCAAATAAAGAAAGTACTGTATTGTTTGCTAGTCCTTTACTCTGATCTATGGTGTATTCTATTTCTTTTTCTTTGTTGATATAAATGATTCCATTAGATACAGTGCCTAGTATAAAGTCATTATTTTGCAACTGTAGACTATTGTATACACTGTATTCTTTAAGTTTTTTATTAAGTTTAGTATCCCACTCAACAACGCTTTTGTCATTTCTTTCAATAAAAAAACCAAGCTCTTTTGTTTGAAACAATAATTTGTTATTGTTTAAGAATATATTTATAATGTTGTTGCCTTTTAAGATTTTGTTGTTAGAGACTAATGTCTCATTGCCATTCTTGTATTTATAGATCCCAAGATTAAATTTTTGATAGTAAATTTCTTCTTGTACCTTATATATTTTTGTAATTGATGTCTCTGATTCAATGATATCAGTAGATTTTGTTTTTGTATCAAAAATATAAATGCGGTCTAGAGACTGAAAAAGAATCCAACGGTCTAGTTCTAAAATATTCCAAAACTCTTCATCCTCTGCCAAAGAGATTTTTTCATTTGATGATAAAGAGGTGTATTTTAAAGTGCCATATTTATTTTTTTCCCAAAATCCAAAATCCATATAACTACCAGTGTAGATTTTGTCCCCAATAACTTTAACAGATCTAAAGATAGATGAGTTTGATGATTTGTATAGTTTCCATCTAGAGCCATTATAGCTTAATAGTCCTTTGTTATTTGCAAAGTATATAGACTTATCATTTCCTTGAGAAACCCCCCAATTTTGGTCTTCTGCAGCATAATCTTTTGGCTTAAAAACTTCAATAGGAGGAAGCTCTTGGCTAAAAACACTCAGCTGAGTTAATAACATTAAATAAATAAAATATTTTAATTTCATTGTTTAGGGTTTATGATATAAATACAAGAGAATTATATGACTCATAAAACGATATCTCTTCAAATGTTTGGGTACTAAATTAAGCTAAATCTATTAAATACTGCAATTTTTAAATTTACGTAGTGTTCGTGTCAAGGTTTTTTTGATTTGATAATCAACAAATTTTGTTAAGAATAGTGGCAAACTATTAAATACATTTGAAAGTTTGAACAATAATTTTTAACTTATGCTTTTTATTTCAAACATATATTATGCCAAATTACACACTAAACATTAACGGTAAAAAAATTATTGTAAATGTAGACAATGATACACCTCTCCTCTGGGTTTTAAGAGATGAACTGAACTTGGTAGGTACAAAATTTGGTTGTGGAATAGCACAATGTGGAGCTTGTACAGTTCATGTAAATAACGTAGCCGTTAGAAGTTGCTCTATTACTGTTTCTTCCTTAAATGATGAATCTATTACAACTATTGAAGGTCTTTCTGATAATGGTACCCATCCAGTTCAAGAGGCTTGGAAAGAAATAGATGTTCCCCAATGTGGATATTGTCAAGCTGGTCAAATAATGACAGCTTCTGCATTTTTAAAAGAAAACTCTTCACCAACTAAAGATGAGATTAGAGAAGCTATGCAAGGTAATATTTGCAGATGTGCCTCATACAATAGAATAGAAAAAGCGATTGAATTAGCCGCTAAAAACTCATAAATGAAATAAGTATAATATGATGAAGTCTCAAAAAAAATCAATCAGTTTTAGTAGGAGAAATTTTTTAAAAACATCTGTTCTTGCTAGTGGAGGTATGTTAATTGGGTTTAATTTTTTAAATGCATGTAGACCAAATGCAATTGTACCCATTGATATTTCAAAACTAAATTTTAATGACTTCAATGCTTTTATAAAAATTTCACAGGAAGGGTATGTAACTATTTTTTCTCCTAATCCAGAAATCGGTCAGGGGGTAAAAACATCTATGCCTATGATCATTGCTGAGGAGTTAGATGTTCCGTGGGAAAAGGTATCAGTATCTCAAGGGTTATATGACCCTGTTAATTATCAAAGGCAGGTTGCAGGAGGAAGTCAATCTATTCGTTTTGGTTGGGATGCACTTCGTCAAACAGGAGCAACAGCCAAACAAATGTTGATTAATGCTGCAGCCTCAAAGTGGGGAGTAGAACCCTCTTCTTGCTCTGCCTCTCAGGGAATAATTACCAATGCCAATGGAGATTCATTTGGTTATGGAGAAGTTGTTAAAGAAGCAGCAGTCCTCGAAGTTCCAGAAAATGTTAAGTTAAAAGATTCGAAGGATTACAAAATTATTGGCCAAGACATAAAGAATGTAGATATTCAAAAAATTATTACAGGGAAACCTCTATTTGGATTAGATTACGTAACTGAAAAAATGGTATATGCTTCTGTGTTAAGACCTCCATCTTTTGGAAAAAAACTTGTTAGTTTTGATGATCAAAACTCTAAAAAGATTAATGGAGTTGTGGACGTTCTTAAATTTGGAGATAAAATAGCGGTTTTAGGGACAAACACCTGGGCTGCAATGAAGGGAAAGAAGGCTTTGATTTGTAAATGGAGCAGCAATACAAAGTTAGAGAGCACAAAAGACCATAATAAAGAGTTATTGAAAATTCTTAATGGCAATAAGTTTAAGGTGAACAGAGAAGATGGGAATATAGAAAAGGCTTTTTTAAATTCTGATAAAAATATAGAAAGAACGTTTGAATCTCCTTTTTTACCTCATAACTGTATGGAACCTATGAACTTTTATGCAAATGTAACATCAGATAAAGTTCATTTAGTCGGACCCATTCAAACTCCTGCTTGGACCGCAAGTAAAATTTCAAAACTTTTAGATAGAAAACCAGAGGAAATTCATTTAGAGATGACCAGAATGGGAGGAGGATTTGGAAGAAGACTTTATGGAGATTTTGCAGAAGAGGCAGCTCAAATATCTAATTTAGCAAATAAGCCAGTTAAAGTTGTATTTTCAAGAGAAGATGATATGGCAGCTGGGATCTACAGGCCAGCCATTAAATACAGAATCAAAGCTTCAATAAAAGATGGTAAAATTACTGGATATCACCTAAAAGAAGCAGCCATCAACGGAAACATGTATGGTTTAATACCTAATTTTTTTCCTGCTGGATGTATTCCAAACTATAAAGTAAGTACGGCAAACTACCAAAGTAAAATTACAACTGGAGCGTGGAGAGCTCCTTACACAAATTTTTTAGCATATGCAGAACAGAGCTTTTTTAATGAATTAGCAACTGAGCTAGGTAAAGATCATCCATCACTTCTCATAGAGTTACTTCAAAATGTTAAAGGAACTAAAGATGAAAGAATTCAGTATTCAGCTGAGAGAATGGAGAAGACTATAAACTTAGTTGTTGAAAAATCCAATTGGGGTAAATCCTCAGATGGAATTTATCAAGGTTTTTCTGCATATTATAGTCATAACACTCATGTAGCTGAAGTTGCAGATGTTGAAATGGTTAATGGTTTGCCAGTTGTTAAGAGGGTAACTGTAGCTGTTGATTGTGGAATAGTTGTTAATCCACTTGGTGCAAAAAATCAAGTAGAGGGCGGAGTTATTGATGGAATTGGACACGCTATGTATGGTGATTTTTCATTTAAAGAAGGAACCCCACAGTCTGTTAATTTTGATACATATCGTTTAATAAGAATGAATGAAACCCCACAGGTTTCAACATATTTTGTTGAAAGTGATTTGTCTCCAACAGGATTAGGCGAACCAGGTCTTCCTCCTGCAGGAGGTGCTGTAGCAAACGCAATTAAAGCTGCAATTGGTAAGCAGTTATATAAACAACCTTTTGTGGAAGAGTTGGGTTTTATTGAGAGTAAAATTTTAGGATAAGTTCAATAATTTTTGGTAAGCCTCTTGTGTGTCAATATCAAAAAAAGGTATTTTAGAATCCATTTTTAAGACCTCTTTTTTATATTTTTTTACTACAGGTTTAGCCCCTTCATTATCTGATAAAAGAGATAACTCATTAAATAATGATTTATCAAAAATTGCAGGAACACCAGAGACTTCATCATAATTTGTAAGTATGATTCTTTTACCTGTTGCATCTGACAATGAAATTAATTCTTCATAATGTTCAGTATTAACTAAAGGTGTATCAGCTAAGGTAACCAATACTCTATCGTAACTATTTTTCTTTTTTATAAGTTCAATACCTTTACTTAATGAACTTCCCATGCCGTCTTCCCAATTATTATTTTTGAGGATAGTTGCTTTTTGGCCTCTTATAGACTTAAACACATCTGCAAAATGAGCTCCAATAACAATGAATACATCCGCATATTTTATATTTTTAGCTTGTTCAATAGAATGGAGTAGTAATGTAGAATTATTGTATGGTAATAATTGTTTGGGTTCACCCATTCGTTTAGATTCTCCAGCAGCAAGTATGAGTATGGCGGTTTTTGGCATCATTGATGAATTCCGATTTGTTTATCTCTCAAAGATATGGGTTTTTGATTTCTAATAACAGATAATATTTCAGCAAGTATAGAAATAGCTATTTCTTGTGGCGTTTCTGCCCCTATATTAATTCCTGATGGGCCAAATATTTTGTCGAAAAAATTCTCTGAAAGACAGTCATTATTTTCTATTAGCTCATTTAATAATTTTTCTTTTCTCTTGCTTGGCCCTAGTAAACCAATGTAGCTTGTCTCTGTTTCAATAATTTCAGAAAGATATTTTAAGTCTTTTACATAACTATGGGACATCATCATCACTGCGGTTAAAGAGTCAAATGTGAGTTTGCCAAATTCCTTTTCATCAATTCCCATATAACAAGACGCACCAGGAAAATCATTAATTGTTTTTACTTCATCTATTGAAGTAACAATGATTACTTCCCATCCCATTAAAGAGGCGTATTTACACAATTGAACGGAATCGTGTTCACTACCCACGATAATTAATTTGAACCCTGGATCGATAGTTTGCGTGTATGTATCTAATTTTTCAGCTATCCTTAATTTTGATACAGGAAATTTTCCCTTAGAAAAAATAAAACAAGAACCTCCTTGATGTCTTTTGGAGTTTTCTTTTGAAAAAGAGGAGGTGATAGAAAACGATTCTCTAGTCAAGCATTGATGTTCAAATGCATCAAAAAAAGCATCAGTAGGATTAAAAGGTTCGATTAAAATAGATAAAACACCTTCACATCCAAGACGATATCTTCCATCATACTCCATTAGAGTTGGAGTATTGCTTTCAAAAACTCTCTGCGATTGCCGTAATATTTCTTTTTCTACACAGCCACCACTTACCGCACCAATCATTTTACCGTTTTCTTGAATAGACATTCGAACCCCTGGTCTTCTATAAGAAGATCCCTCTAAATGAACCACAGAAGCTATGACAGTTTTTATGCCTTGAGTTTTTGCAATTTTAGCAGAACGAATGATGTTTTTTAATTCATGTAACATATAAGGCCTACAAATTACGAATTTTTGAAGTTAGGAAAAGAATCATTTTTAATTTTACCTAAATTTTTTAAAACAAGTATCTTTACTATATATCTATCATTATGAAAAAATTAAAATATTCATTAATAATTTATTCTTTTTTTGTGGTAACTGCATTAGCACAAAAAAATAATTTAGCAACAAATTCTTATTGGTCTGAGGGTAAAGCAGAAGTAAACGTGTATGAGGTTTCTCAAAACAGATATCAAGAAAATCATCCTGGTCAGCTTATTAGTATTTTTGTGACAGAAGATTTTTTGACAGACAAACAAGTAAAAAATGAGTATTATACAAACGAACAAACAACATGGATATTAAAGAATATTCAATTAAAAAAGTTTACCACAGGAGTCTATGATTACTCTTTATTTAACTCTGTATTTACTCCAATAGACAGAACTAAATTTCCAAAATCACTTAAAGTATCTTCATCTTCCCAAGAATGGTGTGGCACCATGTATACTCAATTTAACCTCATTTTTAATACAGATTATAAAGTTGAACACCGTTCCTATTTTGAAAAAGAAGGGGACATAACCACAAGAATTAAAAGATCATTTCTAGAGGATGAAGTTTTTAACGTGCTTCGAATGAATCCATTATTATTGCCTACAGGAAGGCTTCAATTTATTCCCCCTGCAAATTATATTCAATTGAAACATTTACCATTGCAATCTTTTGAAGGAGCTGCCTCTTTAACCTCATATAACAAAAAAGAGATATTAGGAGGTAATTTAATGGAATACAAAATTGAGTATGCTCAACTAAAAAGAACGATGAGTATAATTTTTGAAAATAAAGCACCATACAAAATAATGGGCTGGTTTGAAACATTTCCTTCATCATTTGATGGAAAACAAAGAACTACTTCTGTGATTTTGAAAAAACAAAAAATGCTACCTTATTGGAGTCAGAATAGTTTAAAAAATGAATATTTAAGAGAAGAACTTGGGCTTCGTTAGAAAAAAATTTCCTGTGCTAGTCTAAAAGTATTAGCATGTGATTCAATAATAATTTTAATATCAGGAGAATATCCTCCTCCCATACTACACATCACAGGAATTGAAAAATCTTTACAGGTTTGTAATACAAATCGATCCCTTTCTTTACAACCCTCTATAGTTAGAGATAGTTTTCCAAGTTTATCTGTTTGGATAACATCTACACCACATAAGTAATAGATAAAATCAGGTTGTTCTTTAGTTATTAATTTTGGTAAGACTTCTTTTAGAATTGATAAATATATGTGATCGTCAGTTCCGTTTTCTAAAGGAATATCTAAATCGCTTTTTTCTTTGTGGAATGGGTAGTTGCTTTTTCCATGCATTGAAAATGTAAAAACAGATGGATCATTTTGAAAAATTTCTGCAGTTCCATTTCCTTGATGTACGTCTAAATCAACAATTAATATTTTATTAGCAAAGTTTTCTTCTTGCAAGTATCTAGCGCCAATTGCTTGATCATTTAACATACAAAACCCTTCTCCTTTATTGGTAAAAGCATGATGAGTTCCACCAGCAATATTCATTGCAATTCCGTATTTAAGTGCAAATTCACTAGCTTTTATTGTTCCATCAGCAATCATCATTTCCCTCGAAATTAAATCTTCACTAAGCGGGAACCCAATTTTTCTTGCAGCTTTTTGATTTAGTGTAATATTCAGTAAATCTGAGACATAATCAGGATCATGTACCATAAAAAAGTACTTGTTATTTGGAATTTCAGGTTCAAAGAAATTTTCTTTATCACAAGTTCCTTCATAGATTAATTGTTGGGGCAATAAATCATATTTTTCCATTGGGAACCTGTGGCCGTCCGGCAAATTGTGCTGATATATGGGATGATATGCTATTTTAAGCATTAACTTATTTGTTGTCCGTTGCTAACTTTCTTTTCAGGTTCTACGAAAGCTAATTTACCTTCTGGAGTATCAGTCATTAAAATCATTCCTTGGCTTTCTATTCCTCGAATCTTCCTTGGAGCTAAATTGGTTAAAACTGTTACTTGTTGACCAATAACATCCTCTGGAGAAAAGGTCTCAGCTATTCCTGAAATTATAGTTCTAACGTCTATGCCAATATCTACTTTTAGTTGTAATAATTTCTTGGTTTTTGCAACTTTTACAGCCTCTAAAATAGTTCCAATTCTCATATCTAACTTAGTAAAATCCTCAAATTCTATTGTTTCTTTTTGAGGTTCTAGAACCTTATTTTCTTGCTCATTGGTTTTTTTAGTAGTTGCAAGCTTTTCCAATTGAAAAGTAACTGTTTTATCCTCAATTTTTGAAAATAATAATTCGGCAGGGTTTATTTGATGATTTGCTGGAAGCAATACCTCTTTATTAGAAACATCATTCCATGAGTTATTGGAAGTTAATTCAGAAAAATTTAATATTTTTTTGAGTTTACTTGAAGTGAAAGGTAAAAAAGGTTCAGAAATTACTGCCAAGGCAGTAGCTATTTGAATAGCAACATACATGATAGTTTTTACTCGCTCCTCGTCTAATTTAATCACTTTCCAAGGCTCTTCATCTGCTAAGTATTTATTTCCTAACCTTGCAAGATTTATTAACTCTTGGGATGCTTCTCTAAATCGATACCGTTGAATAGACTTCCCAATACTGCCTGGAAATTCCTTAATGGTATCTAGGGTGTCTTCATCAATCTCTGAAAGTTCGTTTGGGATAGGTACTTGACCATTGTAATATTTATTTGTTAAAACAACTACACGGTTAATAAAGTTTCCAAAAATAGCTACCAATTCATTATTATTTTTTGCTTGGAAATCTTTCCACGTAAAATCATTATCCTTATTTTCAGGAGCATTTGCTGTTAAAGTATAGCGTAAAACATCCTGCTGATTTGGAAATTCCTCTAAATACTCGTGTAACCAAACAGCCCAATTTTTTGAGGTTGATAATTTATTCCCTTCTAAATTTAAAAATTCATTAGCTGGAACATTTTCAGGCAAAATATATCCTCCATGTGCTTTTAGCATACTTGGAAAAATAATACAATGAAAAACAATGTTGTCTTTTCCTATAAAATGAACCAACTTTGTATTGTCATCTTTCCAATAATCTTCCCAGTTTTTACCTTCTTTTTTTGCCCATTCTTTAGTTGAAGAGATGTAGCCAATTGGTGCATCAAACCAAACATATAATACCTTTCCTTCAGCTCCTTTAATAGGAACAGGAATTCCCCATTCTAAATCTCTAGTTACTGCTCTTGGCCTAAGGCCATCATCTACCCAAGACTTTACTTGACCTAAAACATTAGATTTCCAATCATTTTTATGTCCTTCTAAAATCCACTCTCGCAAAAAAGATTCGTGTTTATCTAAAGGTAAAAACCAATGCTTAGTTTTTTTAACTGTAGGAACATTTCCTGTTATTGCCGAGGTTGGATTTATTAAATCAGTTCCGTTATGACTAGTTCCACATTGTTCGCATTGATCTCCATAACTTTCTTCAAACCCACATTTTGGGCAGGTTCCAACAACAAAACGATCTGCTAAAAACTGATTAGCTTCAGCATCGTACAATTGTTCAGTAACTTCCTCAATAAAGGCCTCTTTTTTATGTAAGTCTATAAAAAAATCGGAGGCAGTCTTATGGTGAATTTCAGAGGATGTTCTTGAGTAATTATCAAAAGAAATTCCAAAATCTATAAAGGATTGCTTAATAATTGCATGATATTTATCGATGATATCTTGAGGAGAAACACCTTCTTTTTTAGCCCTCATTGGGATGGCAACCCCATGTTCATCACTTCCACATATATATGCAACGTCATTTCCAGTTAATCGTAAATATCTAGCATAAATATCTGCAGGAACATATACACCTGCTAAATGACCGATATGAATTGGTCCATTTGTGTAAGGTAAAGCTGCAGTAACAATATATCTTTTAGAAGAATTCATGAATATTATTTTGAAGTATTTTTTTGAGTTACAAAAGTACAAAAAGCAAGTTGAACATATTTTTGAAAGCCCAATGAATTTAGATACATTTACAAAAATGATTTATATGAAGAGGCGAATTAAATACATATTCGTAGTTTTATCTCTTGTTTCTTTTTTGTCTTTTGGACAAACAAGGATTGATTCAATTTCAAAAACCATGGACTTAATCCAACCGAAGTATCTTAAAAAAGGTGACAGTATAATGATTGTTGCTTCTGCTGGAATACTAATAAATAGAAATGAAATTATAGATGAAGCTAAAAAATTAGCAGAAAGCTGGGGATTAAAAGTTTTTATAGGTGATCATATTTTTAATCAAAATAATCATTTTGCAGGAACAGATGAAGAACGTGCAAGTGATTTTCAGAAAGCACTAGATAACCCAAGCATAAAAGCAATTTGGTGTGCAAGAGGAGGTTATGGTAGTGGCCGTATTTTAGATAAGTTAGATTACAAAAAGTTTAAGGCATCTCCAAAATGGATTGTGGGTTATTCTGATATAACAGCATTTCACAGTCATATTTATAATCTTGGTTTTCAAACTATTCATGCAATGATGGCAACGAGTCTATTATTTGATTCAAAAGAAACTAAACAAAGTATTGAAACTTTTAGAAAAGCCTTATTCGGTGAAGAGTTGAGTTATAAAATAAGTTCATCTGGATACAATAAAATAGGGGAATCAGAAGGAATATTGGTAGGAGGAAATTTAAGTATTTTACAAAATATGTTGGGTAGTGTAAGCCAATTAAATACCGATGGCCATATTTTATTTATTGAAGAAATTGGCGAATACAAATATCATATAGATAGAATGCTACGAGGTTTAAAAAGAGCAGGGTATTTTAACAGTTGTAAAGGGTTAATTATTGGTGATATAAGTAATATTAAAAAAAATACGACAGTTTGGGGAGGTTCAATTGAAGACCTTGTTTTAGATGTAGTTTCTGAGTTTGATTTTCCAGTATTATTTAATTTTCCTGCTGGTCATGAAACAGATAACAGAGCTCTTATATTTGGAAAATCTATGAAGTTGAATGTTAAACCAACCATTTCTGAAGTTATATTTAAATGAAATCTATAGAAGATAGTATTGCTGCTTTTGCCTCTTTTATATGGGGGTATCCTTTGTTATTGTTATTAATAGGTGGAGGAATTTACCTTCTCGTACTTTCTAGATTTTTGCCTTTCAGATATTTTTGGCATGCCATACAAGTATTACGAGGTAAGTATGATGATCCTAATGATCCAGGGCAAATAAGTCATTTTCAAGCGTTAACAACTGCACTTTCAGCAACTGTAGGGATGGGGAATATTTCTGGAGTTGCAGTGGCCATAGCCATGGGTGGCCCAGGAGCAATTTTTTGGATGTGGATTAGTGCTGTAGTTGGAATGTCAACAAAATTTTTTACTTCATCTCTAGCAATTATGTTTAGAGGAAAAGATTCCGATGGAGTATTACAAGGTGGTCCCATGTATTTTATCATTAAGGGTCTTGGCAGTAAATGGAAACCTTTAGCAATTTTTTTTAGCTCTTGTGCAATGATAGGAGCATTACCTGTTTTTAATGTAAATCAATTAACACAGGCATTAAATGATATCTTATTAAAACCAAATGGTGTAGAAGTAACCGACTATACTAATTTAGGAATCGGATTTTTTCTTGTCTTAATTACCTCTATTGTTGTTTTAGGTGGGTTAAAGAGAATAGGGATGGTTACTGCTAGACTTGTCCCATCTATGGTAACCCTTTATTTTATCTTGGTTATCATTATATTAATTGTAAATATTGATGTAGTTCCTAAATATTTTTTAATGATATTCACAGATGCATTTTCTGCAGATTTTATAAATGAAGAATCTGTTATGGGAGGTGTTGTTGGTGCCCTAATCATTTTAGGGATAAAACGTGGGGCATTTTCTAATGAAGCAGGAGTAGGAACAGCACCAATGGCTCATGGAGCAGCAAAAACAGATGAACCAATTAGAGAAGGGTTAGTGGCTATGTTAGGGCCATTTATTGATACAATCATAGTATGTACACTAACTGCATTAGCCATATTAGTTACAGGTGTTTGGCAAAGTAGTGATACCAACGGAGTAAGTTTAACAGCTTCTGCTTTTGGTAATGCGATGCCAGGAATTGGTAAATATTTGCTAATGATTTGTGTTGCAATTTTTAGTATTTCATCATTGTTTTCGTATTCATACTATGGAACAAAGTCTTTATCATTTTTAGTAGGTTCTAAATATAAACATCTGTATAATTATTTATTTATAGCTAGTATTTTATTAGGAGCAACAGCTAGTTTAGATACGATGATTAATTTAATAGACAGCGCTTTTGCATTGATGGCCATTCCAACCATGTTGGCAACAATTATTTTAGCACCAAAAGTGATGAAAGAAGCAAAAATTTATATTAAAAAACTAAAGAATCCTGGGGATTAGACTCCCTTCTTGATAGAAAGGTTGAAACCTTGCAAATAACTCTTCAGAGTACCAATTTAACTCTCTTGTTTTCTTTACCATTTCTGCATGTTTTGGGTTTTTATATGCATAATTCATCATAGCTTCGGCATTAGACCAAAGAGAAAAAGTGGCTTGCATTAATAAAGGGAATTCACCAATTCCCTTTGAGAAAATTAATTCCTCGTAATTATCCATAGATTTTGAAACTGTTGGAACATTTTTCCAAAATTGATATGCTAACAAAGGTTTTATTGTTGCTCTAGTAATAACTGCTAAAGGTTTAGTTTTGTCAAAAGCTACAGAAGCTTCAAACGGATTTTGCTTACTCCATTTCCCATGACTTTTTATTGTGTGCATTAATACATGGCTGTAGGACATAGCTGTTTTGGTATATTCTTTTATAATATTGTTGTCTATAAATTCTTTTGCTAATTTCTCTGACGCAAAAACAGCTATAAATCCAAAGGTGGAAAAATCTGGTTTTATAGAAAAACCATTTCCACTTCCAGTTCCAAGTGGTTTAAAAAACGAAAGTCCATTGGTGTTTTTTTGGATTATCGGAGATCGTCCCATTCTTCCAAAAGCATGCCATTTGTTTTTTATTCCTGCATACTGAAAAAAAGATATTAAAGTAGTTTGGGACATTTAAAAATTTTTAAACAAAATTAAGTAATAAATGGTTTTGTATTTTAGTAAAATGTCAGAACATTATGAATTAGGAAAAAAAGGCGAACAATTAGCAGTAGATTATTTAACAAAAGAAGGGTATAAAATTGAAGAAAGAAATTGGAGATTTCAAAAAGCAGAAATAGATATTATAGCTAGTAAGCAACAAACAATCATTTCTGTTGAAGTTAAGACAAGGTCATCAAAAGATTTTGGAAAACCGCAAGATTTCGTGAATTCTAAAAAAATTAAATTAATGGTATTAGCTATGAACGAATATGTTCTTATGAAAAATCTAGATATAGAGGTGAGATTTGATATTATAGCAATTATTAAAATTAAGGAGGAATTTGATATAAATCACATTAAAGACGCTTTCTTATATTTTTAATTTAATTCTTTCAATAGCATTTTTAATTCATCTATATTTTCTGGTATTGAAATAATTTTTTTGTCCATACCCAATAGAAAATAGGTAGGAGTAGAGTTAACTAAGTAGGTTCTGGCAGTTGTGTTTTGCCATTTTTTTAATCCCAGAACATGATGCCATCTCGGCATAGTAAATTGATAATTTATCCATGTTTTTTCTGAAGTTTCCATAGCAAAAGCAATCACTTTTGTATTATTCATACCTTTCATAAATTCATAAACTGTTGGAACTTCTCTCAAACAATGTGAACATTCTGTACTGTAAAAAATGATTAGGTAACTTAGTCCGTCTTTTAACTCAGATAGACTAAGATTTTTTCCTTTTTCAGTCCAGGAAAAATCTGGAGCAACCCTCCCAATAGCAACTCTTAATTGGGCTAATATTTTATTCTTAAAATCTAAATTCTGATATTGTTGAGGTAATTTTTCAAAATAATTAGCAAATATATAATCTACCAGAACAGCGTTTTTAGTTTCAGCGAATTTTGAAATTAAATAATTTATGATATCGGCTTTAAAAGAAATAGGCTTTATCTTTTCAATAACAACTTGAACAGCTTTTTTGTAAACTTCTTGTTTTTGATTTGGATCAGCAGCATAATTTAGAGAAAACACGTATTCAGAAACTTTATCAAACAAAAAAGAAGAATTATAAAGAATACTATTTGAAAAGTCGATATTATCAAAAAAATGTGACAAAGTATTATTGATATACTTAACAGGATTTTCTGTAATTTCAGGATTATTATATCTTAGAGACGCTTTGATAAAATGATGTGCTATTTTGTTTTGAGAATCTTGTCTGTATTTCGCCTCAATTTTTTGAATACTTTTTAGACTATTTCTATACTTTCCTTTAATTTTTGACGTGGGATTTCTAAAGTATTCACTTTGAATAGAGTCAAGGGTGTATTGTGCATTAAATATTTTTTCTTTAAAAGAAGTATAAATTTTATTCTCTTCTGATGTATTAAAAACAATTGAATTTTCTGCATTTTTAGGGTTGAATTCAAAGTCAATATTTTCTTTATTGAATAAAAAGTCGATGAATTCATGTTTTTTCATACTATATTTTATTCTGTAGAACCCAATTTCTGAGTCAGCTGGAAGTGAAAGTTTAAAAACTCCTTTTTCACCATCTTTTTTAACTTGAGTGTTTTTTATGAAAAGTTGCTTAGAGCCCTCGATTTTATATAATAAAATCCACTTATAACCCTCCATTGGGCTCATTATTCCGTTAATTGAATATTGAGCACTTAGTGTAGCGCTAACAAATAAGAACAAAACGATAAGTCTTTTCATGATAATTAGTTTTAATTTTCTAAGATGAATTCAAAATTACTGTATCTTAGAGAAAATCTGTACTTTAGGATTAAATAAATTAATCATGAGTTTTCATAATAAAGTCATTTGGATTACGGGAGCTTCCTCAGGAATAGGAAAAGCGCTTGCTCAAGAGTTATCCTATCAAAATGCATTATTAATTATATCGGCAAGGGATAAAAATTCACTAGAAATGGTAAGGGAATTATGTAAAAACCCAAAAAATGTTTGGATTATTCCTTTACATTTAGAAAAACACTCAACGTTTAGTGAAATTACACAACGAGCAATAAATGTATTTGGAAGAATTGATATTCTTGTAAATAACGGAGGTATTAGTCAGCGCTCATTAGCAACAGAAACGCAGATTTCAGTAGATAAAAAAATCATGGAAATTAATTATACAGGTACAGTAGCATTAACCAAAACGATACTACCTCATTTTATAGATAATCAAAAGGGGCAGATTGTAGTAACTACAAGTATAGTTGGATTAATAGGCTCTCCGCTAAGATCAACTTACGCTGCTTCAAAGCATGCTTTACATGGTTTTTTTGATAGCTTGCGAGCAGAGTTACATGATTATAATATAGCTGTGACTTTAATTTGTCCTGGTTTTGTTTCTACTAATATATCAATGAATGCTCTCACAGGTGACGGAACCTCTCAACAAAAAATGGATGTAGCTACTGCCAATGGAATTTCACCTGAAAGATTTGCTAAATTAATGGCAAAAGCAATTGATAGTAAAAAAGAAGAAGCCTACATTGCTGGCTTTAAAGAAAAATTGGGGGTTTATGTAAAAAGATGGTTTCCAAGAGTATTTTCTGTCATGATTAGAAAATTAAGTGTTACTTAAAAAAATTTAGATCTTCAAAATAATGTATGATCGCTTCTTTCATTAAAACAGCTTGTTCACCTGGTTTTAAGTTTGGAAGATCTGTTACTATCTTGTAATGAGGCCAGCCATCTTTGTCAAAGAAATCAAACTCATAGTAGCCATAAGGTTCTAATAATTTACAAATGGCAATATGCATTAAATTAATTTTTTCATCTTTTTTAAATGCTTTTTTCCCTTGACCCAATTCTTGAACACCTATTAAATAAATGATACTATCTAGGTTAAGGACATCTCCATCAGAAAATTGTTGAGTCAACTCTTTTGTTAAATAATCCCAGTGAGTTTTTAAGCTTGAAGAATTGTTTTTTGTTATTCTCATGCTGTAAAGATATCAAATTTTGTAACTTATTTTTATTGAATTAATGACATCATATTGATTAGGAATTTCTGAGGGGTTTCTATACTTTTACAGCCTTAAACTAATAAATATGAATTTAAGTAAAGAGATCAATTTGTTTTTAGTTCTATGTATTTCGATACAGTCTTTTGCACAAGAAAAAGGTCAGGAATTAGATTCTATAATTATTAATTCTACAAGAATTAGTATACCATTTAAGAAAAATTCTCGTACAATAAACATTATAACAGCAAAAGACATTAAAAACAGTGCTGCAACTAATGTGGCAGACTTATTACAACAAGTTGCTGGAGTAGATATTAGAAGAAGAGGAACCGGAGGAGGACAATCTGACCTATACATAAGAGGAGGAGGATTTGACCAAACGTTACTTCTGATTGATGGAATTAAAATGGACGATGCACAAACTGGACATCATACCATGAATGCTTTATTACCAATTGAAGTAATTGAAAGAATTGAAATTATTAAAGGACCTGCAGCAAGAATTTTTGGACAAAATGCATTTACGGGGGCTATTAATATTGTAACTAAAAAGAGATTAAAAAATAAAGTTTCTTTAAACCTAGAAGCAGGATCTTTTGGACAATTTAATGGTTCTGCAACCTTAGGAAAAGAGACTGAAAATTCATCGATTATTGCTCATGTTGGTGCACTTAATTCTGACGGATATCGTAATAATTCTGATTATAAAAATCAAAATTATTTTTTAAAGGGAATCTTTAATAAAAAGAACCAACCCATAGAAGTTATTGCTACTTTTTTTGATAAGAAGTTTGGAGCAGAGAATTTTTACACAACGAATGTAACTTTTAACGAGTATGAAGAAACTCAAAATAGTTTACTAGGAGTTTCTACTACTTTTAAATCTGATAAATTTAGAGTAACACCAAGGATTTATTGGAGAAGAGGACAAGACATGTTTCTTTTAAGAAGAGATGATTCAGGATTTTATAGAAACTTCCATATTACAAATAAAATAGGGGTTGAAACAAATGCTTCTTATACATCAGATTTTGGAATTACTGGTTTTGGAGTTGATTTTTCAAGATTTTCTATACAAAGCAACAATCTAGGTGAAAGAGCTAGAACTATGGCAAACTTATTCTTAGAGCACCGTTTTAAATTGGGTTCTTTTGATATTACTCCAGGTGTAGCTGCAACGTATTTTTCGGACTTTAAATTTAACGCTTTTCCAGGTTTAGATCTTGGGGTTCAGGTTACTGACAAAGTAAGATTATACGGAAATGTTGGTTACACTTTTAGAGCACCCACTTTTACCGATTTATACTACAGTGATCCTGCAACTTCAGGAAATCCAAATTTAGAACCAGAAAAAGCACTTGCTCAAGAAATAGGAGTAAAGTATAGTGATATCAAATTTTCAGGATCTCTAGCCCTATTTAACAGAGATTCAGAAGATTTAATAGATTATGTAAGACCAAATACTGACGCTAGTATTTTTACAGCAACCAATATTGCAGAAGTAAGTACTCAAGGGATTGAGTTTGAAAGTGTCTATAAATTTAAAATGAGTAAATACAATCAAATAATAACTTTTGGGTATACATATTTAAATGATGATATTTTAGATCAAAATAAAGACTTGTCACGGTATTCTTTAAACACTTTAAAGCATCAATTTATTTCTCGTTTTACATCTCAATTGTTTAAGAATGTGCGCCAAAATATAATTTTTAAACACGCAGAGAGAACTGTAGGGACAAGCTATAATGTTTGGGATGCTTCTTTAATTGTAGATTTTAATAAATTTACGGTTACCTTAACTGCTAACAATATTTTTAATGCTGATTATATAGAATCTGGATTCGTACCGATGCCTCCTAGTAATATTTTATTAGGTTTACGCTATGCGTTTTAAAAAAATGTTCTTATGCTCTTCTGTTTTCAGAGGAAGAAAAAGAAAATAATTACCTAAACATATTTCTTATTCAAAACGCATATTGATGCAAAGGTTACTATGTGTTGTATTTTGAATATTATGTTACTAAAATACTTTCTTAAGAATTAAAAGACCTTGTTCTATAAAAAAACCAGCTAAAAGCTGGTTTTTAAATTTAAATTTTTATTGAAAAAGTCTAAAAACATCATTCCCGTTTGCAAAAAGTAATAAGGCGATTAACAAAATAAAACCAGTTACTTGAGCATATTCTAAAAATTTATCACTAGGTTTTTTCCCTGTAATCATTTCCCAAAGGGTAAATACTACATGCCCTCCATCTAACGCCGGAATGGGTAGCAGGTTCATAAAACCTAACATAATGGAGAGAAAAGCAGTAATATTCCAAAAACTTTCAGCACTCCATGTAGATGGGAAAATACTTCCAATTGAAATAAAACCACCCAACCCTTTGTAGGCTCCTGTGCTTGGATTAAAGATTTTTTTAAGCTGTTTTACGTAATTGGTTAGCGTCTCATAAGACTTATTAATTCCTGCCGGGATTGCTGCTGCAAAAGAGTAGTTGACATCAGCTAAATTATAGTATCCTAATTTTTCTAAGTCAGAAAAGCCCATGCCGTAAATGATTACTCCTAAGGTTCCTTTATTACTTACTGCTACATTAAATGTTTTATTTTCTGTACCTCTTTTTACTGTTAAAGAAATCTCTTCCCCTTTGTTTTGTTGTAAAATATCTTGAACTTCATCTTGGTATTTTAAGGGCTGTCCATTAATTGCTATGACAATATCCTTATCTAATAATTCTGAATTTACATTTGGTGAATTTTCTTGAAATTTATTAAAAATAAAAGGACTTCTAGGTCTAACAATCATTCCTGCATTTTTACCTCTGCTTATTAATTTATCAATAAAATCTATAGGTAATTCTTTTTCAATGATAAGACCATTTCTTTCTATGGTATAAGTATTACCATTTATAAATTCAATAGTAATGTCTGAGAATTTTTTTATTTCTTCCCCATCAACACGTAGAATTTTATCTCCATTTTGTAAACCTAGACTTACCGCTAATGAGTCTTGAACCCACACACCGTCAGTTACGTTTTCATTGGGGAGGTATTTTTCACCATAAGAATACATCAACATAATGTAAATAAAAATACCTAATATAAAATTCACAAAAACTCCACCCAACATGATAATTAAGCGTTGCCATGCTGGTTTAGATCTAAACTCCCAGGGCTTAGGTTCTTCTTGGAGTTGTTTAGTGTCCATACTTTCATCAATCATTCCAGATATTTTCACATATCCTCCTAAAGGAATCCACCCGATTCCATAAACAGTTTCTCCTATCTTCTTTTTGAAAATAGAAAATTTATAATCAAAAAATAAATAAAATTTTTCTACTCTTGTTTTGAATAATTTAGCAGGGATAAAATGCCCTAATTCATGCAACACAATTAGTAATGATAAGCTTAGTATAAATTGCGAAGCTTTTATTAATATTTCCATCTACGTTAGATCTTCAGTTTTTAAAGGCACAAATGTACACTTTTCAATAGAGTTGTAAAAGATTGTTTTAAGTTGGTATTTTTATTTAACAAACATTTATAGTGCATGATGATCAAAAATAGTTGTTGTACGTATTTTTATGTATTAAATTTGTAACATATAAGATATATTATGGATTTAGGCTTTTTTAAAAAATCAATTCCTACACTTCTTTTTTTAATAGTATTCTCTATTATTGGAGTCACAGTTTTTTACCAATTAATGTCTCAAGATGAACGATTAAAAATTTATAATCCTATAGATATAAATCCTAGATTAGTTGATATTTCGGTAAAAAATTTAAAAAAAAATCATACGATATCAAATTTTGAATTAACAAATCAAAATGGAGAGAAAATCACCAATAAAACCTACGAAAATAAAATTTATATCGCAGATTTTTTCTTTACACGTTGTCAAACAATATGTATTTCCATGGCTTACAATATGAGTGAATTACAAGAATATTATAAAAACGATGATGACATTATGTTTTTATCTCATTCTGTAACACCAATCATAGACAGTGTGCCTGTTCTTAAAGAATACGCAATTAACAAAGGAGTAATTGACGGCAAATGGAACATAACAACTGCCCCTAAAAAGCACATCTATGATTTAGCTCGTAAAAATTATTTTGCAGTTTTGGATGAAGGAAATGGAGATGAAAATGATTTTATTCATACAGAACAATTTGTGCTGATAGACAAAGAAAGACGCATTAGAGGGTTTTATGATGGAACAGAAAAAAAAGATATGAATAAGATAAAAAAAGACTTAATCATTTTAAAGCGAGAATACGATTAAAATAACTTGTTTAGAATCATTCCAGTTTAGTATCTTTGTTGTTAATTTCGTTCCCGCATAAGCGGGAATCTATATTTAAGTGACTACAATAGCATCTCTACACATTGGTGAATTAGCCTATATATCTGAAGAATCTCTCAATGAAATTCCTCTTAAATTATTGGAAATGGGTTGTTTGCCCGGAGCAGAAGTTGAATTAATTCAAATCGCTCCACTCAATGATCCATTGTATATCTGTGTTAATGGAAGTCATTTAGCCATAAGAAAAGAGACTGCCGCAAAAATTCAAATTATTAAAGCTAAATAATGAGTCATAAAAAAATCATTAATGTTGCTTTAATTGGTAATCCAAATACAGGGAAAACATCATTATTTAACGAATTAACTGGTTTAAATCAGAAAGTAGGTAATTACCCTGGAGTAACTGTTGACAAAAAAGAAGGGTCTAGTAAACTTCAGAAGAATCTTAAAGCTATTATCACTGACTTACCTGGGACATACAGTATAAATCCAACTTCTTTAGACGAGTCTATAGTTTTAAAAACATTATTAAATTCTAAATCAGAAAAAAAATCAGACGTAATAGTTGTAGTTGCAGATATCGATAATTTAAAAAGAAATTTATTGCTTTTTTCTCAAATTAAAGATTTAGAAATTCCAACAGTATTAGCAATTAACATGGCTGATCAAATGGAAAGAAAAGGAATTACACTCGACATTAAGTTATTGGAAAAAGAATTAGGAAATGACGTCGTTTTATTAAGTGTAAGAAAAGAAAAAGGGATAGATGAACTTAAGAAGGCTATTGTTAATACCTATCATAGCGCAAAAGCATTTCCATTGTGTAATGTAAATAATAGAATTGATCCTGCATATTTTGATAGACTCAAGGAGATAAATCCTAAATATTCAATTTATGAGCTTTGGTTAATGATTACTCATAATAGTTTTCCTGACACAATTTCTAGAGAGGAAAAAAGCGCACTGTTAAATTTTAAAAACAATTCAAAAAACTTAAAAAAATATCAGCACAAAGAAACAATTTTTAGGTATCAAAAAATTAATGAAATCTTAAAAAACACCTATTTGGTTGATCGTTCTAAGGCATCAGACTTAAGATCAATTTTAGATAAAATTTTCACCCATAAAATTTTTGGCTACATATTATTTTTTGCTGTCCTTTTGGTTATTTTTCAATCTATATTTGATTGGGCAAGCCTACCAATGGATCTTATAGATGCCGGATTTGCAAATCTTAGCTCTTATGTAGATAAAAACCTTCCCGAAGGTGTTTTAACCAGTTTAATCTCTGAAGGGATTATCCCAGGAATAGGCGGAATCATTATTTTTATTCCGCAAATTGCCATTTTATTTCTATTTATTTCACTATTGGAAGAAACGGGTTACATGAGTAGAGTTGTTTTTTTAATGGATAAAATTATGAGACGATTTGGAATGAGTGGTAAAAGTGTAATTCCGCTTATTTCTGGAACAGCTTGCGCCATTCCTGCTGTCATGGCTACTAGAAATATTTCTGGATGGAAAGAACGACTTATTACTATTTTGGTAACACCATTTACTACTTGTTCTGCCCGTTTACCTGTCTACGCAATCATTATTGCGTTGATTATTCCTGATCAAAAAGTATTTGGGGTCTTAAATCTACAAGGTCTCACCTTGTTAAGTTTGTATATTCTTGGATTTGCTACAGCAATTATAGCCGCAATTATTTTACATAAAACATTAAATGTAAAAGGTACTTCTTTCTTTGTTGTTGAAATGCCCGATTATAAACTGCCTTCATTTAAAAATGTATTTATTGATGTTGTTGAAAAAACCAAAGCATTTATTTTCGGTGCAGGAAAAATAATATTATCTATTTCAGTTGTTCTTTGGTTTTTAGCCTCTAATGGACCACAATCATATAAAGATGTAGAAAAAAATATCACAGAAAATGTGGTTCATCAACAACTTTCTCAGCATAAAATTAATAAAATGATAGCTTCCTCTAAACTAGAGAATTCTTATATCGGCATCATGGGTAAAAGTATTGAGCCTGTTATTAAACCGTTGGGCTATGATTGGAAAATTGGGATTGCATTAATTAGTTCTTTTGCTGCAAGAGAGGTTTTTGTGGGAACTTTAGCAACTATTTATTCAGTTGAAAGTGATGACGAAGATATCACCACAATTAAGCAACGAATGGCCTCTGAAATAAATCCTGATACAGGAACTAGACGATTTAATTTTCCTGTAGGGATGTCTTTACTTGTTTTTTATGCATTTGCAATGCAATGTATGGCAACGTTAGCCATAGTTAAAAGAGAAACTAAAAGTTGGAAATGGCCACTGATTCAGCTATTTGGAATGGGTACTTTAGCGTATATTTGTTCTTTTATAGTTTATCAAATATTAAGCTAATGCAAGAAGTAATAACCTATGGGATCCTTATAATATCAGTTGTTTTTTTAGTGAGAAAAATGTTCATTAAAAAAAACTCTTCAAGTTGCAATAAAGATTGTAGTTGTTAAAAAAAACTTTTTTTCTTTTTAGCTGTAAGTATTGTAACCCTTTACTGACAAACAACAAAATAAATATTCATTCTAAATAATAAATAATATATCATGAAAAAAATAATTTTATTAGTAGCCGTATTTGCTCTTACAATAGGTTTCTCAAATCAAGTTATTGCACAGAATTTTAAAGGTTTAGACAAAAGCCCAATGGATATTGCGTCATTTCCTAGTAATTATAGAGTTTCAAAGAAAGTAATTAAGATAATATATAGTAGACCTCAATTAAAAGGGAGATCTCTTGAAAAGCTAGCTCCTCTCGGTAAAAAGTGGAGAACAGGAGCTAACGAAGCAACTGAAGTTACTTTTTACAAGGATGTAATTTTTGGAGGTACCGCCGTAAAAGCAGGTACGTACACGATGTATGCTGTTCCAGGAAAAGCTACTTGGACTGTAGCGCTAAGTAGTCAGTTAAATGTATGGGGAGTCTATTTCCACAAAGATGAAAATGATGTAGCCAAAGTAACTATTCCTGTTAAACAAACAGAGAAAAATTTGGATGTTTTTTCTATAGCAATTGATGAAGACATGACTATAAACATGGGCTGGGGTACTACTCTAATAAGTATTCCTGTTCAATAAAAAATAATAGTTTTAAAATAAAAACCCATCATAATGCTCAACTTATGTTGTCATTATGATGGGTTTTTTTAATTTTCAGCTTATTTAAAGAATACTATTAATTATGAAGGTCTCTCTTATTATGATATAGACTTTATACTTTGCTAGAATAAGTGTAAATTTGACCACTTTTAAGATGAACATTTCATGCAATACAATTTCAAAGAAATAGAAGATAAGTGGCAAGATTATTGGGCTAAAAATGAAACTTTTAAAGCTAATAATGCTTCTGATAAACCCAAATATTATGTTTTGGATATGTTTCCTTATCCTTCAGGTGCAGGATTACATGTAGGTCATCCATTAGGGTATATAGCGTCAGATATTTATGCACGTTATAAGCGCCACAAAGGATTCAATGTATTGCATCCTCAAGGGTATGATTCTTTTGGATTACCAGCAGAACAATATGCTATTCAAACTGGGCAACACCCAGCTAAAACTACAGAAGAAAATATTAAAACATACCGTCGTCAACTAGATCAAATAGGATTTTCATTTGATTGGTCTCGTGAGGTGCGAACTTCAAATCCAGCCTATTACAAATGGACACAATGGATTTTCATTCAACTATTTAATTCTTGGTATAATTTAGATTCCGATAAAGCAGAAGATATTTCCACGTTAATTTCCATTTTTGAAAAAGAGGGGAATATTTCTGTAAATGCATCCTGTGATGACGAGATTCAAGAGTTTACCTCTGTTCAATGGGAAGCATTCTCAAAAAAAGAACAAGAAGAAATAGTATTACAATATAGATTAACATTTTTATCAGATACAGAAGTAAATTGGTGTCCAGAATTAGGAACTGTATTGGCTAACGATGAAATTGTTAATGGAGTTTCAGAGCGTGGAGGTTTTCCTGTAGTCAGAAAAAAAATGACTCAATGGTCTATGCGGATTTCAGCCTATGCACAACGATTATTAGATGGGCTAAAATCTATAGATTGGCCGCAGCCTTTAAAAGATTCTCAAACCAATTGGATTGGTCGTTCTCAAGGAGCAATGGTTTCTTTTAAGATAGACAGTCATGATGAAATAATTGATGTTTTTACAACCAGACCAGACACTATTTTTGGGGTCTCTTTTATGACCTTGGCTCCTGAGCATGATTTGGTTTCTAAAATTACAACAGAAACACAAAAAAATGCAGTTCAAAATTACATAAAAGCTACAGCTAAACGTTCTGAAAGAGAGAGAATGGCAGATGTAAAAACTATTTCAGGAGTTTTTACTGGGGCATATGCAATTCATCCATTCTCAGGAGAAAAAGTTCAAATATGGATTGGAGATTATGTTTTAGCAGGTTATGGTACAGGAGCTGTTATGGCAGTTCCGTGTGGAGATCAAAGAGATTATGATTTTGCTAAACACTTTAAAATTCCAATCCCAAATATTTTTGAAGGAGTAGATATTTCTGAGCAAGCCCATACAGATAAAGAAGGAACTATTATTGCTAACTCTGACTTTTTAAGCGGACTACCTTATAAGAAAGCATTAAAATTATCTATTTATGAGCTAGAGAAACAAGAAATTGGCCATGGAAAAGTAAACTACCGTTTACGAGATGCTGTTTTTAGCAGACAACGATATTGGGGAGAGCCTTTTCCGGTTTACTATGTAGACGGAATGCCTCAAATGATTGATGAAATACACTTACCAATTGTGTTGCCAGAAGTTGAAAAATACTTACCTACTGAAGATGGTCAGCCACCCTTAGGAAATGCAGATACATGGGCTTGGGACTCAGTTAACAATAAAGTTGTTAGTAATGGTGAGATAAATAATACAAGCGTATGGCCTTTAGAATTAAATACCATGCCAGGTTGGGCAGGAAGTTCATATTATTTTAATCGTTATATGGATCCGCATAATGAGACTGAATTTGCTTCGAAAGAATCGCTGAATTATTGGAAAGAAGTAGACCTATATATTGGAGGGTCTGAACATGCAACAGGGCATTTATTATATGCTCGTTTTTGGCAAAAATTCATGTTTGATAGAGGCTTAGTTCCTGAGGATGAGTTTGCTAAAAAACTGATTAATCAAGGAATGATCTTAGGGACCTCTGCTTTTATTTTTAGAGAGGATGGAACTAACAGATTTTATTCTAAAGGATTATTAGAGGGTAAAATAGGGCAATTGATTCATGTTGATGTTTCTCTTGTAAATACTTCTGATGAATTAGATATTGAAGCTTTTAAAAGTTGGAGAGAAGATTTTAAAGATGCCAAATTTGTATATGAGGATAATGGAATTTTTAAAGTTTCTAGAGAAGTAGAGAAGATGTCTAAATCCAAATATAATGTGGTTAATCCAGATAATATTTGCGTAGAGTATGGAGCAGATAGCTTGCGTTTATTTGAAATGTTTTTAGGGCCATTAGAACAAGCTAAACCCTGGAAAACATCTGGTATTTCGGGAGTACATTCTTTCTTAAAGAAACTATGGAAGTTGTTTTACAACGGAGAAGAATTATCTATTTCAGATTCAGTAGCAACAGCAGAAGAATTAAAGACATTACATAAAACGATTAAAAAAGTAGAGGAAGATATTGAGAATTTTTCTTTTAATACCTCAGTTTCTACATTTATGATTGCTGTGAATGAGTTAATTACTCAGAAATGTAATAAACGTGCTATTTTAGAACCCTTACTAATTTTAATTTCTCCTTACGCACCTCATATAGCAGAGGAATTATGGGAGAAATTAGGAAATACTGAGTCTATTTCTACAGCTCCTTTTCCAATATTTGAGCCACAATATTTGATAGAAAGTTCAAAAAATTATCCAGTGTCTTTCAACGGGAAAATGAGATTTACAATGGAGTTACCACTAGATATGACTAAAGATAACATTGAAAAAGTAGTTTTGGCACATCAAAAAACACAAGCTCAATTAGCAGGAAGAGTTCCAAAGAAAATAATTATAGTTCCAGGGAAGATTATCAATATTGTAGGGTAGTAACATGTTACAAATACAATTTTATCAAGCTGTTGTGATTTTTTTACATCAGCTTTTTTTCTGCTCTTACTTTACGTATCTTGTTTGTCAAATATGAGTTAATTTTTGGAATGAACTTTTGAAGATAATGCTTACCTATTTTAAAAACATAAATGTTGAAATACTTTAATAACATATCATTAAGAATAAGAATTTTTATTGCTATGATTTTGCTAATTTTTTTAGCAACTGTTCTTATTATTGGTGTTACTATTTATCAGTATAATAAACAAACTACAGATTATAATGTTAGCAGATTTGGCAGAAAAGAAGAAAGTTTAAAAAAAGAAATTGACATACAATTATATCAACGATCAAATAGTTCTGTAACAACAGAAAACTTACAAGGTATTTTTCAGAAAGCTATTTATGAGATTGCTTACATTCATAATTTGGAGATAAGCATGTATGATTTGGAGGGTAAGCTTTTAATAACCTCGGTGCCCTTTGGTTTAAAAGACTCAATTCCATCTGATTTATTGCCCTCAAAAGTTTCAAAATTAAATTTGAGTAAAGGAGTCAGAGTTTTTGAGATTACAGAGAATAATAATATTAAAATTGAAACTTCATACACCTATATTTTAGACTCAATTTCTAATAGAATAGGGATATTAAAATTAGAGTTCAATCAAGATAACACCACTCAAGAATATGAGTTAAAAGAATTCTTAACACGTTTAATTCTTGTATACTTTTTTATGTTTTTAATTGCCATCATGTTGGCTTATTTTTTATCTAGCTACATCACTAGATCTATCAAGAGTATCACTGATAAAATGAAACGCACTAGATTAAATGAACGAAATGAGAAAATTGTATTAAGTTCTGCCAGTGCTGAAATTGGAATATTAGTTGAAGGGTATAATAATATGATAGATGAGTTAGAAGAAAGTGCCGTAAAATTAGCCACAAGTGAGCGTGAACAAGCCTGGCGAGAGATGGCAAAACAAGTTGCTCATGAAATAAAAAACCCGCTAACACCAATGAGACTTTCTGTTCAAAGTTTTGAGAGAAGATTTGATATAAATGATCCTGATATTAAAGTAAAATTAAAAGAATATAGTAATACATTAATTCAACAAATAGATGTGATGAGTTCTATTGCAGAAGCTTTTTCTGATTTTGCAAAAATGCCAAAGCAACGAAAAGAAAAAATAGAGATTATTGGTGTTGTAAAAATGGCTCTAGATATTTTTAGCGAGGATTATGTTGAGTATCATCCAATGGAAAAAGAAATCTTTGCAAATTTAGATAAAACCCAATTAATTAGAATTGTAACGAATCTAGTTAAAAATGCAACACAAGCAGTTGAAGAAAAACAAAAACCTTTAATAGATGTAAAAGTTTTTCTAAAGAACAAGAAAATATTTATTGAAGTTTCAGATAATGGAAAAGGAATAAAACAAGAAGTTGAGCACTTAATTTTTGAACCTAAGTTTACAACTAAAACCAGTGGGATGGGACTTGGGCTTCCTATGATTAAAAATATTATTGAAGCTTATGATGGTTCAATTAACTTCACCTCTGTAGAAGGAGAAGGAACAGTATTTACCGTAACTTTACCTAATAAATTAAATTAATAAAAAGATGAATTTTGAAAATATTCTATGCTCAATAAAAGAAGGATTGGCAATTATTACGATAAACAGACCTAAAAAGTTAAATGCTCTTAATAAACAAACTATAGAAGAGTTACATGATGCTTTTAGTATTTTAAAAAACGACATTTCTGTAAAAGTAATTGCTATAACTGGAAGTGGAGAAAAGGCATTTGTAGCTGGAGCAGATATTTCTGAATTTGCAAATTTTACAGTTGATAATGGAGGGAAATTGGCAGCCAAAGGGCAAGAGCTACTATTTAATTTAATTGAAAACTTTTCTAAACCTGTTATAGCCGCAATTAATGGTTTTGCATTAGGAGGTGGTTTAGAACTTGCGATGGCTTGTCATTTCAGAGTTGCATCTGATAATGCAAAAATGGGGTTACCCGAGGTGTCTTTGGGTGTAATTCCAGGCTATGGAGGTACCCAGCGCTTACCTCAGCTAGTAGGTAAAGGGAAAGCTATGGAGTTAATCATGACAGCAGGAATGATAACCGCAGATAAAGCATTGGTCTCAGGGTTGGTAAATTATGTAAGCACATTAGAAGAGTTAATGCCATTAGTAGAAAAACTAGCAGATAAAATAATGAGAAATTCTTCAGTTGCTATAAGTGCAGCCATTAGAGCAATTAACGCTAATTTTAGGGACGGTGTTAATGGCTATGATATTGAAATACATGAGTTCGGAAATTGTTTTGGAACTCAAGACTTTAAGGAGGGAACTTCTGCTTTCTTAGAAAAAAGAAAAGCTATATTTCCAGGTAAATAAAAAAGCGAGCTCCATGACAAGCTCGCTTTAAACAAATCAAAATTACGGTCGCTTTTAAAGAGAAATTTTTCTAGTATAAATACGATCGTTTACTTTGGCAACAATTTTATAGTCACCTTTTTTATTTTTATGGAGTGTGTAAATTTTTTGAATTAATTTTTTACTTTCAATATCATCTGAAAGAATTAATTCATCTTCATAATAGATATTTACTTTCATTGAACAAGTCTCAAAATTTAATTTAGAAATTAAGATTTTGTTTTTGTTAGACCTTATTACCGGTTTAAAAATTGTTTTTTCAGCTTTGGGATGAAAAATTGCTTTACCAGATATTACTGTAAATGGCTTTATTTCAATTTGAAAATCTTTATTTATTTCCAATGTATAATACCCGTTTTTTAAATAGCTAAAATCAATATCTTGAATATTGTTATTTTGAATATTCACTGGTTTTTCATAAATAATTTTTCCAGTAGTATTTTTTATAAAAATTAACGGGGTTTTTCTATTCATGTTTCCAAAGTTGTTTCCAACAACAGAACTAGCTAGCATTCCAAATAGTAACGCTACTAATAAATTTTTTGTAATAACTTTTTTCATAATTAAATATTTTAATAATAATAACATTGCAAAATTGCGAACGTTTTCCCTGTTGAAAAACAACAATATTGGTATATTTATATTCAAAATTATCTAATTATAGAGTACTTATCTTCCAATAAGTTAAAATAGTGTAGTTTTTAGATAATTTTGTTCATATAACTATGTGCCTTGAATCTTAATTTTGTAGAAAATGAATAAAAAGAAACCCATATTAGAAAAAGTAGATCCAGGCTTTGGAAGTTCGTTACTAGTTAAAAAGCATACTGAATTTTTAAAAACTCATAAAGCTTCTTGGCATTTTCATCCAGAATTAGAATTGGTTTATGTTAATAAAGGACAAGGGAAGAGGCATATAGGAAATCACTTGTCATATTTTAATAATAGTCAACTACTTCTTATTGGTCCAAACCTTCCTCACAACGGTTTTACAGACCGTCTTACAACTAATGGTTTTGAAACACTTATTCAATTCAAGGAAGATTTTTTAGGTGAAGACTTTTTTCAAATTCCTGAAATGAAAAAAATTAAGGAATTATTTGAACGCTCTAAAAAAGGAATTCTTTTTGGTGTAGAAACCAAAAATAAAATAGGGTTTAAAATTGAAAAACTTGTAGAAAAAAAAGGGTTTAAAAAACTATTAGTTTTTTTAGAAATTTTAAACATACTTTCCAAAACAGAGGATTATACAATTTTAAATGTTGATGGTTACGTAGTAGAGACAGAATTACAAGACAGTGCAAAACTAGACATCATTTATAAATACATTAACACTAATTTTAAAGAACATATTAGTTTACATGAAATTGCTAGTATAGCAACAATGACTGTTCCAGCATTTTGCAGATATTTTAAAAAAGCAACAGGAAAAACATTTACGAAACTTGTGAACGAATACAGGGTGGTTCATGCTACAAAATTATTATCTGAAAGCAATATGAGTATCACAGATATTTGTTATGAATGTGGATTCAATAACTTTTCACACTTTAATAAGTTATTCAAAGAAATAACTGGTAAAAATGCTTCCTCATACAGAAAAGAGATGAAAGGTCTAATTCAATAATACGAAAAAGAGATGAACGATAAAATTGAAAAAGCAATTGACTATTATACTATAAAAAGTAAAGAAATTATAGCACATATAAATTATAGTAATAAGTTAACTGCCGAAGAAATTATCCAAAGTGCCGAAGAGCTAGCTATCCTAGAATATAAATTAACTGCTTTAGAGGTTGCAAAAGTAAGTTAGTATAGTAAACCATTTATTTTAAGCCATCCCATTCATCAAAAAACTGTTGAAGAAATTCGTTCATAAAAGAATGTCTTCTTTGAGCAATAATTAGGCCTGTTTTTGTATTCATTTTGTCTTTTAACAAGAGTAATTTTTCATAAAAATGATTGATAGTTGGCGCTTTTGATTTTTTATATTCTTCTTTTGACATTTTTAAATTTGGCTCAATTTCTGGATCATATAATGCCCTATTTTTAAATCCACCATAATTAAAACATCTTGCAATTCCAATAGCACCAATAGCATCCAATCTATCTGCATCTTGAATCACATTTAGCTCAGGAGAGCTAAAACGGCTGTTATGGTCAAAAGAAGATTTATAGGAAATATATAATATAATGTTTTCTATATGAGAAATAACTGTTTCTTCTACTTGCTGACTTTTTAAAAAATCTCTTGCTTTTTTTGGCCCAATAGACTCATCTCCATCATAAAATTTTGCATCAGCAATGTCATGCAATAAGGCTCCTAATTGAACAACAAAAATATCAACTTTTTCATTTTTTGCTATGAGCAATGCATTTTTATAAACTCTGTTAACATGAAACCAATCATGGCCACCCTCTGATCCTTCAAGAGTTTTTTTAACAAAACGGATGGTGTTTTGAATAATTTTTTTCTTATTCATAGTTATAAAAATAGAAAATCCACTTCTATTCGAAGTGGATTGAGTTGTTTTCTTTAAAATTCTGCGAATAAAGAGTAGTTGTTCTTAACAAAACTCGTTGTAGGCAGACACTAAGTTTTCAGCAATCATTTGAGCAGACCTTCCTTCAATATGATGACGTTCTAACATGTGAACTAATTCTCCGTCTTTGAATAAGGCAACTGCCGGGGAGGATGGAGGAAAAGGAATCATATGTTCTCTTGCTTTTTGTGTAGACTCTTTGTCAACACCTGCAAAAACAGTTGTTAGATTATCAGGCTTTTTATCAAATTGTAATGAAGCAACTGTTCCTGGTCTCGCTGTTCCTGCAGCACAACCACAAACAGAATTTACCATCACCAAAGTAGTTCCTTTTTTTGAAATTGCAGCATCTACATCATCTGCTGAATATAAAGCTGAAAAACCGTTATTTGTTAACTCTTCACGCATCGGTTTTACTAATTCTTCTGGGTACATAATTTTTTTAAATTTTAGACTACAAATATAAGGAATATAACACAATCAAAATAGTATATTTGAAGTTCAAAAATTGATAAAAAATGAGTAATTTTTCTAAATGGCTTGGTGCTGGAATTGGGTTTACTTTTGCTGGACCTATAGGAGCTATCATGGGGTTTGCAGCCGCATCTGTATTTGATAAATTCACCAAAGAAGATTTTGTAAAAGAGCAACGAGAGTTCCAAAATAAATCTCATAGAGAAAAAGCACAAACGCTTAGTGGTGATTTTGAAATTAGTCTATTAATATTAGCTTCTATTGTTATTAAATCTGACGGTAAAGTTGATAGCAGAGAATTAAACTTCGTAAGAAATCAATTTGTTGAGATGTATGGCAAAGAAAGAGCAAACAAGGCTTTTCAATTATTTAAAGGAGTAATGAAAAAGCAAGTTTCTGCAAGGCAGGTTTGTATTCAGATTCGTCAACACATGCCCCATTCTTCCAGACTTCAACTAATACACTTTTTATTTGGAATTGCTCAAGCAGATGAATATGTTTCCGAGATAGAAGTTGATGAAATAAGAAAGATTGCAGGCTATTTGTATATCAATCAATATGATTTTGAATCAATTAAAGCGATGTTTTATAAATCAACAGATAGTGCTTATAAAATTTTAGAGATCGAGGCCTCGGCATCTGATTCAGAATTAAAAAAAGCGTACAGGAAAATGGTTAAAAAGTACCATCCAGATAAATTAACTGGTCTAGGAGAAGAGCATTTACAAGGAGCTAAAGAAAAGTTTCAAAATATCCAAGCTGCTTACGAAACAATCAAAAAAGAAAGAGGACTCAGTTAAACTTATTAATTAGTAAAAGAGATTTTTTGAATCATTTGCCCTCAATTAACAGGGCTATTCAAGAATTCTTTTCATAAACAATCTAACGGAATTACAGGAAAATATGTATTTTCGCAATCTTAATAGAATTTGTGACTTATGAGTGCAAAGTTTCCTGAATATAAAGGACTTAACTTACCGAATGTAGCAAAAGAAATGCTAGAATATTGGGCAGAAAACAGCATCTTTGAAAAAAGTGTGACTACTCGAGAAGGAAATAAACCATTTGTGTTTTTTGAAGGGCCTCCATCAGCTAACGGTTTGCCTGGAGTTCATCACGTATTAGCAAGAGCTATTAAAGATATCTTTCCGCGCTATAAAACTATGAAAGGTTTTCAGGTTAAAAGAAAAGCAGGATGGGATACGCACGGATTACCTATAGAGCTTGGTGTTGAAAAAGAACTAGGAATCACAAAAGAAGATATTGGAAAAACGATTACAGTAGAAGAGTATAATGCTGCTTGTAGAAAAGCGGTAATGCGTTACACAGATATCTGGAATGACCTTACCCAGAAAATGGGTTACTGGGTAAATATGGACGATCCATATATTACCTATGAACCCAAATATATGGAAAGTGTATGGTGGTTATTAAAACAGGTTTACGAGAAAAACCTGATGTATAAGGGGTATACCATTCAGCCTTATTCACCAAAAGCAGGAACCGGATTAAGTTCTCATGAGTTAAATCAACCAGGTACTTACCAAGATGTCACGGATACTACTGTAGTTGCTCAATTTAAAGCAATTAAAGAGACGCTTCCAGATTTTTTACAAAACGAAGGGGATATTTACTTTTTAGCCTGGACAACTACTCCTTGGACATTGCCAAGTAATACCGCATTAACTGTAGGAGCAAAGATTGATTATGTTTTAGTTGATACGTTTAATCAATATACCTTTGAACCAACAAAAGTAATATTAGCTAAGAATTTAGTTGGAAAGCAATTTGGAGGCAAAAAGAATATACAAGTTGAGGGCGTAGATAAATTAAATGAATATAATTCTGGAGATAAGAAAATTCCTTTCCATGTTGTTAAAGAATTTAAAGGACAAGACTTATTAGAAATCCGTTATGAGCAATTGTTGGATTATGTGTTGCCACATAACAATCCTCAAGATGCCTTCAGAGTGATTGCTGGAGATTTTGTAACCACAGAGGATGGAACAGGGATTGTACACACATCTCCTACTTTTGGAGCAGATGACGCCCTAGTTGCAAAACAGGCTAAACCAGAAATTCCTCCAATGCTAATTAAGGATGAGAACGATAACTTGGTTCCGTTGGTAGATTTACAAGGAAAATTTGTGAAAGAACTGGGTGAGTTTGGAGGCAAGTATGTAAAAAATGAATATTATAAAGAAGGTGAAGCACCTGAAAAATCAATAGACGTAGAACTTGCCATTAAATTAAAAGAAGAAAATAAAGCCTTCAAGGTAGAGAAATATAAGCATAGTTACCCTAACTGCTGGAGAACAGATAAGCCAATTTTATACTATCCATTAGATTCTTGGTTTATTAAAGTTACAGATGTTAAAGAACGAATGCATGAGCTGAATAAAACCATTAACTGGAAGCCAGCATCAACAGGTGAGGGTCGTTTTGGAAATTGGTTAGCAAATGCAAATGACTGGAATTTATCTCGTTCTCGATACTGGGGAATTCCATTACCTATCTGGAGAACAGAAGATAAGAAAGAGGAAATATGTATTGGTTCTGTTGCCGAATTGAAGCAAGAAATTCAGAGGTCTATAGAAGCAGGAATACTTGCAGAAGATATTTTTGCCGACTTTGAAGTTGGTAATATGACCGATGAAAATTATGCTACGTTAGATCTTCATAAGAATATTGTTGATCAAATTGTATTGGTTTCACCTTCCGGAAAACCAATGGAACGGGAAAGTGATTTGATAGACGTTTGGTTTGATTCAGGGTCAATGCCATATGCACAATGGCATTACCCATTTGAGAATAAAGAATTAATAGACAACAATTCATCATATCCAGCAGATTTTATAGCAGAAGGTGTAGATCAGACTCGTGGTTGGTTTTACACATTACATGCCATTGGAACGATGGTTTTTGATTCTGTAGCCTATAAAAATGTAGTCTCTAATGGGTTGGTTTTAGATAAAAATGGGCAAAAAATGTCAAAGCGTCTTGGAAACGCAGCAGATCCTTTTGAGGTGTTAAGCACCTATGGTGCTGATGCCACTCGATGGTACATGATATCAAATGCTAACCCTTGGGATAACTTAAAATTTGACAAGGACGGTATTGAAGAAGTGAAGCGTAAGTTTTTTGGAACGCTTTACAATACGTATTCGTTTTTTAGTTTATATACAAACATTGATAGTTTTTCATATACTGAAGAAGATATTCTTTTACATGAAAGACCAGAATTAGATCGTTGGATTTTATCAGAACTTCACACATTAATTAAAAAAGTAGATAAGTTCTATGAAGAATATGAGCCAACAAAAGCTGCCCGAGCTATTTCAGATTTTACTCAGGATTATTTGAGTAATTGGTATGTTAGATTAAGTAGAAGAAGATTTTGGAAAGGAGATTACCAACAAGACAAGATTTCTGCTTATCAAACTTTGTATACATGCATGCTTACAATTGCAAAAATAGGCGCCCCAATAGCTCCATTTTTTATGGATAAATTATATTTAGATTTGAATGCTGTTTCTCAAAAAGAAAACTTTGAAAGCATTCACTTAGCTGATTTTCCTCTATTTGAAGAATCTTACATAGACAAATCACTGGAGCGTAAAATGGAAGATGCACAAACTATTTCATCTCTCGTATTGTCTCTACGTGCAAAAGAAAAAATAAAAGTTCGCCAGCCTTTACAGAAAATAATGATTCCCTTAGAAAACGAAGAACAAAAGTCATCAATTTTAGCTGTAGCAAACCTAATAAAACACGAGGTCAATATTAAAGAAATTGAATTACTAGAAGACGCTTCAGATATTTTGGTGAAACAAATTAAACCAAATTTTAAAACGTTAGGGCCAAAATTTGGTAGAGAGATGAAGTCAATTGCAAATGCAATTCGAAATTTTTCTAAGGAAGAAATTTCGAAGATTGAACTTGAAGGGAAAATACCTATTGAACTTGATGGGAAAATGATTAACTTGGAGCTTTCAGATGTTGAAATTTCATCCAAAGATATTGAGGGATGGTTAGTTGCAAATGAAGGTAGTATAACCGTAGCTTTAGACGTCACAATTTCTGAAAATTTAAGAAGAGAAGGAGTTGCAAGAGAGCTGATTAATAGAATTCAAAACGCAAGAAAAGATAGGGGTCTTGAAGTAACTGATAAAATTAAATTAACAGTTTTAAAATTTGAAGATATAGAGGAATCTATTAATAAAAATAAAGAGTATATTATGAGTGAAACATTAACTGAAGAATTGGTTTTTGTTGATCAATTAATAGATGGTATAGATGTAGAGTTTGATGCCATTAAAAGTAAAATATTAATTAATAAAATGTAAGAATCATGTCGAATACAACAACAAAATATTCTGATGAAGATTTGCAAGAGTTCAAAGAAATAATTCTAAAAAAAATAGAAAGAGCTGAAGAGGATTTAGCTTTATTGCAAAGCTCGTATAAAAATGGATTAAATAATGGAACAGACGATACTTCTCCACAATTTAAATCATTTGAGGAAGGTTCTGAAACAATGAGCAAGGAGGCTAATGTTCAATTGGCTATTCGTCAAGAAAAATTTATAAGAGATTTAAATAATGCACTCATAAGGATAGAAAATAAAACTTATGGAGTTTGTAGAGTTACAGGAAAGCTCATTCAAAAAGAACGATTAAAATTAGTTCCTCATGCTACTTTAAGTATAGAAGCTAAAAGAAGACAGTAAATCAACCCAACCTATTTATGCTGCTTTTTGGGTTACACATCCTTAACATCGAGGGGGATTTTATTCCAGGAAGAGTTCAGGAGCTCTGAGAATAATAAATATAACTAAACAATATTCTTACAACAATATTAGTAATATGTCTAAAAAAAATATTGCTTTATTAACTATAATTTTAGCTATTTTAATAGATCAAATTGTAAAAATCTACATTAAAACAAATTTTGTTTTAGGAGAGGAAATTAAAGTTTTTGACTGGTTTAGAATTCATTTTGTTGAAAATAATGGAATGGCAATGGGTTTTGAGTTTGGTGGAAAGGCAGGAAAGCTTTTCTTAACAATATTTAGAATAGTAGCTGTAACTTTCATCATCTATTGGCTTTCTCAACAAATAAAAAGAGGAACGCATAATGCAGTTATTTTTGCAATTGCTCTAATTTTTTCTGGAGCAGTAGGGAACATCATAGATTCAATTTTTTATGGAGTTATTTTTAACACGCCAGCACACAATACAGCCACCTTATTTGCCGAAAAACCTTATGGAGAACTCTTTTATGGGAAAGTTGTTGATATGTTTTACTTTCCTATTTGGGAAGGAGTTCTGCCAGAATGGATTCCATTTGTAGGAGGTGATTTTTTTAGGTTTTTTAATTATATATTTAATCCTGCAGACTCGTACATAACAATAGGCGTAATATTACTGTTTTTTTACAGTAAAACTGCTTTCCCAAAGGAAAATTTAGCATCAGAAAAATAGTTATTTACATGATAATTAAACATGATTAGTTATTGTAAATACCGTTAATTTTTTTCACTTCATAAAGAAAAAATAAAAACAGTATTTTCGTTTTATGTCTACTTCTTTAGAAATTCAACTCAAAACATTACCAGATTCTCCTGGAGTTTATCAATATTATGATAAACAAGACAATATTTTATATGTTGGAAAAGCCAAGAATCTAAAAAAACGAGTAGGATCTTATTTTACAAAAAGTCATGAAAATGCTAAAACAAGAATTTTAGTACAAAAGATAGTTAGTATTAAGCATATTGTTGTTACTACTGAGACAGATGCATTATTGTTAGAAAACAATTTAATTAAAAAGTATCAGCCAAGATATAACATCATGTTAAAAGATGATAAAACATATCCTTGGATCTGTATTAAGAAAGAGCGATTTCCAAGAATTTTTATGACTCGAAGAGTTATAAAAGACGGTTCTGAGTATTATGGCCCTTATACAAATGTTAGAACAGTTAAAGTTTTATTAGATCTCATAAGAGAATTATATCCGTTAAGAACCTGTAAATATGACTTATCAAGAGAAAAAATAGCTGAAAAAAAATATAAGGTTTGTTTAGAATATCATCTTGGTAATTGTAGTGGTCCTTGTGAAGATTTTCAGAATGAAGATAGCTATAATGATACTATTAAAGCAATTAGAAATATTGTTAAAGGGAATTTTAAGGAAAGTTTAAATAAATTTCATGAAATCATGAAGGCTTTTTCAGATAAAATGGAATTTGAAGAAGCCCAAAAAATAAAAGAAAAATTAGATTTATTATCCAATTACCAATCCAAATCTACTATAGTAAGCCCATCTATAAATAATGTAGATGTATTCTCAATTATTAGCGATGAAAGTTACGGGTATGTAAATTTTTTTAAAATTGCCAACGGATCTATCATTCAGTCTCACACTACAGAGATTAAAAAAAAGCTGGATGAAACAGATAAGAGAATTTTAGAGATGGCTGTTGTAGAAATAAGACAACGATTTAATTCTATTTCAAAAGAAGTATATGTCCCTTTTGAAATAGATTTAGGAGATAAGATTAAGGTAACAGTTCCAAAATTAGGTGATAAAAAAAGAATTGTAGAGCTTTCTGAACGCAATGCAAAATATTACAGGCAAGAACAATTTAAACAAATTAAAATTTCAGATCCAGATAGGCATGTCAAAAGAATTATGACTCAAATGCAAAAAGATTTGCGATTATCTGAAGAGCCAAGACATATAGAATGTTTTGATAACTCAAATATTCAAGGAACCAATCCTGTAGCGGCTTGTGTTGTTTTTAAAGAGGGAAAGCCCTCCAAAAAAGAATATCGCCATTATAACATAAAAACCGTTGAGGGACCCGATGATTTTGCGTCTATGGAAGAGGTTGTTTTTAGGCGCTATAAGCGACTTTTATCCGAAAACCTACCACTACCTCAGTTAATTGTTATTGATGGAGGAAAAGGGCAATTATCATCCGCATTAAAAAGTTTAGACCTACTAGACTTAAGAGGTAAAATAGCTATTATTGGAATTGCAAAAAGATTGGAAGAAATTTATTATCCAGGAGATCCCATTCCAATGTATTTAGATAAAAGATCTGAAACACTAAAAATTGTACAATTTTTAAGAAATGAAGCACACAGATTTGGCATTACATTACATAGAAACAAAAGAAGTAAGAGTGCTATTCAGTCAGAATTAGAGCAAATCCCAAACATAGGGAAGCAAACCATCACCTCTTTATTAAGAAAGTTTAAATCTGCAAAACGAGTAAAGACTGCCACATTTAAAGAATTACAGGAAATTATTGGTGATGCTAGAGCTAAAAATATATATCAATACTTTAATTCATAGGGAAGAATACATTCAATTTATACTTTTTTTATTGTTGCAATTACTCCAATGTTAATTTAATGTAAATTAATAGTTGACATAATGTAAATTTTTATATATTTGAATATAATTGTTAATTAAAACCCTAACTAATATGAAAATAGTTTTAATAATCAGCTTTGTGCTTTCGTTAACTACAGCACAAGCACAAGATATCTCTCCTACTTTTAAGACTGAAGGAGATAAAGTAAAAGCAACGTATTACTTTGCTGATGGATCAGTATATAGACAAGGTTTTTTCAAAAATAAAAAACTCACAGGAGAGTGGTCAGAGTTTGATAAAAAAGGGAATAAAGTTGCAACAGGTTTTTATGAAGATGGGAAAAAAACTGGCATTTGGTTTCAATGGGAAAAAAATAAACTCCGTCAAGTTAATTATAAAAATAACATGATTACTTCGGTTAGTACGTGGAAAGAAGAGACAAATCTAGCCATTAATTAATTAGTAGTTTAAATATAAAAACTCGCATATGAAAGTATGCGAGTTTTTTAATGTAAATTTTTTTCAAAAATAAAAAACCCACATTGTTTTCAATGTGGGTTTTGTTGATATATATAAGTGCCTTATTTGCGAATAATTTTGAATTTGTATTGCAAATACTTGTAAGCATCTCTAGGTATAATAGTTATCCACTTTTTGTGTTTTAAATACCATCGGAAACGAATCGATGATATCCCTTTAGTTAAATAAGAAGCAATAAAAGGATGTACGTTCAACACCACGTTTTTATTTTTTGGATTTGAAATAACACGTTCCAAATCTGCTTCAATCTTATCCAACAAAACAATAGGAGCTTCTACCTCTCCATTGCTATTAGGGTTGGGTTCAGTTGTTTTAATACTAAGTTCAGGCCGAACTCTTTGCCTTGTAATTTGGATTAATCCAAATTTACTTGGCGGTAAAATTTTATGCTTTGTTCTATCCAAAGACATTTGTTCTTTCAAATGTTGAAATAATTTATTTCTGTTTTCAGAACGGTGCATGTCAATGAAGTCAACAACTATAATTCCTCCCATATCTCTTAATTGCAATTGTCTTGCAATTTCTGTGGCAGCAATTAAATTAACTTCTAGTGCAGTTTCTTCTTGAGAACCAGCTTTGTTTGAACGGTTACCACTGTTTACATCTATCACATGCAATGCCTCGGTGTGTTCAATCACTAAATAAGCTCCTCTACTCATAGAAACAGTTTTACCAAATGATGTTTTTATTTGGCGTTCTATTCCGTATTTTTCAAAAATAGGAGTTGCTGATTTGTGAAGTTTTACAATCTTTTCCTTTTCAGGATAGATTTCTTGAAGATACTCTTTGATTTCTAACTTTAGAGTTTCATCATTTGTTACTATGTTCGTAAAAGAGTCATTCATTAAATCTCTTAAAATAGAAGAAGCTCTATTTAATTCGCTTAATACTTTTGTTGGCGTATTTGTGTTAGCAATTCGCTTGCACATAGTTTTCCAACGATCTAATGAATTTTGTAAATCTTTATCGAGTTCTGCTACTTTTTTTCCTTCAGCAACAGTTCTTAAAATAACACCAAAACCTTTTGGTTTAATGCTTTTTACTAATCTTTTTAAACGTTCTTTTTCTTTTGAGTCTTCAATTTTTTGAGAAACAGAAATTCTGTCAGAAAAAGGAACTAATACCAAAAATCTACCGGCAATAGATAGTTCTGAGCTAAGTCTAGGACCTTTGGTAGAAATAGGTTCTTTTACAATTTGTACTAATAAATTTTGACCTGATTTTAGTACATCGTTAATACTTCCGTCTTTATGAATGTCTTTTTCATATCGGAAGTTTTTTAAAGTGAATTCTTTATACTTACCTGTGCTTACTTTCTTAATAAAATTAGTTAAAGATTTTACTTTGGCTCCTAAATCATGATAGTGTAAAAAACCATCTTTTGGGTATCCAACATTAACAAAAGAGGCATTTAGCCCAGTTAATACTTTTCCAATTTTGGCTAGAAATATATCGCCAACAGAAAATTTATTATCAGTTGTTTCTTTATTTAATTCTATAAGTTTTCCATCTTTTAATAAGGCAAAATCAATATCAGATGAATTTGAACGAATTATTAATTCTGTTTTCATACTGAAATAGTTTTATACTAAATGTCTTTAAATGACAAATAATGGATTAATTTTTAAACAGGTATTTTTTATTTTAATACCAAACGAGGCTTCTGCTTTATGCAAAATAATTACCTCTATTTCAATGAACGTATGGTGCTAAAAGAACAGTTAAGAAAAAGTAAGATTAATTCTTACTTTTTCTTGTGTCTGTTTGCTCTAGCTCTTTTCTTGCGTTTGTGTGTTGAGATCTTAGATCTCTTTCTTTTTTTACCACTTGGCATAATTGTCTAATTTTTATAAATCTTTCGATTTAGATTTGTATAATTACTTTACTTCTACCTTGCTTTTTACTCCTTCAGTAAAGGTTTTAGCTGGTTTAAAAGCTGGAATATTGTGAGCTGGAATTTTGATGGTAGTGTTTTTTGATATATTTCTTCCCGTTTTTTCGGCTCTAGTTTTTATAATAAAGCTACCAAAACCTCTCAAATAAACATTTTCTCCTTGTTCAAGTGATCCTTTTACCTCTGTCATAAATGCTTCTACGGTTGCTAAAACATCTGCTTTTTCAATTCCTGATTTGTCCGAGATTTTCGATACAATATCTGCTTTCGTCATGTTGCTATAATTTATATTTTTTCCAAAAAATTTGCTGGCAAATATATGATAATTAATCTATTCACTAAAAATAAACAGATAAAAATATCTCAATTTTAAGACGTAATATTGTATCTGTAAAGATTTTTAATGATTTTTTCTAACACATTAATATACTGGTATTTACAGATTAAAAGAGATTTGCCTTGGCGTAAAACCAAAGACCCTTATTTGGTTTGGTTATCTGAAATCATGTTACAACAAACTAGAGTGTCTCAAGGAATGAGTTATTTCTTAGCCTTTTCCGAGGAATTTCCTGCAATAGAGGACCTAGCCAGAGCAAAAGAAAGTAAAGTTTTGAAAATGTGGCAAGGACTTGGATACTATTCAAGAGCAAGAAACCTTCATTTTACAGCAAAGCATATTGCAGAAGAGTTAGATGGTCAATTTCCAAATACCTATAAAGAACTAATAAAATTAAAAGGGATTGGAGATTATACTGCTTCGGCTATTTCCTCAATCTGTTTTAATGAACCCGAGGCTGTAGTTGACGGAAACGTATATAGAGTATTAGCAAGAGTTTTTAATATTAAAACACCTATTAACACCTCACAAGGAGTTAAAAAATTCAAAATATTAGCTCAATCTTTACTAGATACAAGCCAGCCAGGGGTATATAATCAAGCCATTATGGATTTTGGTGCTCTGCAATGCAAACCTCAAAATCCAGATTGCCGTCACTGCCCTATTAATTCGAGTTGTGAAGCCTATGCTAATAATCTTGTTAAAGAGTTGCCTGTGAAGGAAAAGAAATTAAAAATTAAAACAAAATACTTTAATTATATAGTTATAGTTACCCCTAATAATAAAACAATCTTCGAAGAACGAATAGGAAAAGGAATTTGGGAAGGTCTTTATCAATTTCCACTTATAGAAACTAATAAAGAAGTTCAATTAGATGAACTCATTAATTTATCTGATTTTAAAACACTTGTTTCAGAAAATTCAGAAATAAAACTATTTAACACAAAAACAATAATTCACAAATTATCACATCAACACTTACATACGAACTTCTGGATCATTAAATCTAATGATCATCAAGATGCATTAGTTAGCTGGCAAGAAATAGAAACATTTCCAGTTTCTATTTTGATTGCAAATTTCTTGAAAGAATTCACACCAAAATTGAATAATTTTTTTTAGTACATTTGATATAACAATCATTAAAGTTTATGTCTGGAACAATCAATAAAGTAATATTAATAGGTCATCTTGGAGATGAGGTTAAAATGAACTATTTTGAAGGGGGAAATTCTCTCGGACGTTTTCCAATTGCAACAAATGAAACGTATACAAACAAACAAACAGGAGAGAAGGTAACTAATACAGAATGGCATACCTTGGTTGTTAGAAATAAATTAGCTGAAATCTGTGAGAAATATTTGTCTAAAGGAGATAAGGTTTACTGCGAAGGTCGTATAAAGACTCGTCAATGGGAGCAAGAAGGTCAAAAAAGATATACTACAGAAATTCATGTAGTTAATATGACATTTTTATCTACTAAAAAAGAAACTGGGGCACCAGCCTCAGATAATAATGGAAATCCTTCATCAATAGCTCAGCATTCCCAACCCAAAGCGGATGACGATGATTTGCCATTTTAAGTCTAACTAAATTCTAACATTTGGATTCTGATCCCATACTTTTTTTAAATTATTTTGCTCAGGTTGATAATATGTTTGTAGTGGCAATTATCATTTTATTACTATTACTTTTAGCCTCTGCTCTTATATCAGGTACAGAAGTAGCTTTCTTTTCTTTGTCTAAAACAGATATAATTAATATTTCAGAGGAAACGAAGGATCACAATCCTGTTGTAGAACTGTTACAAAAACCAAGAAAATTATTAGCAACAATACTTATCACTAATAACTTTTTAAATATTCTTATTGTTTTAATTTTTGCTTCTTTAGGAGAAGCTTTTTTTAAAAACCAGGACTTAACGCTAAAACTTCTTGATTTTCACATACCATCCAATATTGTGAAGTTTTCTGTTGAGGTAGTTTTAGTAACTTTTCTCATTCTTCTTTTTGGAGAAGTATTGCCAAAGGTGTATGCATCCAGAAGAGCGTTGCAATTTTGTAACCTAATGAGTAGGCCTTTGCAATTCTTAAATCTTATTTTAACGCCTTTAAGTTACCCGCTTATTAACCTTACTAAGGTTGTTGAAAAAAGACTTGGAAGTAAAAACTCTAACTTTTCTGTGGAAATTTTATCAAAGGCATTAGAACTTACTTCTGAAGGAGCAACCACTAAAGAAGAACAAAAAATATTGGAAGGGATTGTAAGTTTTGGAGCAACCGAAACGGTACAAATAATGAAACCTAGAATAGATATTTTTGCTTTGTCTGAAACAGAAACTTATGAAGAAGTTCTAACCAAAATATTAAAGCATGGGTATTCTAGAAACCCTGTATATAAAGATTCAATAGATGATATTATTGGGATTTTATATTCCAAAGATTTATTAGGTCATTTAAACAAGAAAAATTTTAAGTGGCAGCAATTATTAAGAGAGCCATTTTTTATTCCAGAAAATAAAAAATTAGACGATTTATTGAGTGAATTTAGAGAAAGGAAAAATCATTTAGCTATTGTTGTCGATGAGTATGGAGGGACAAGTGGTTTAGTTACTCTAGAGGATGTTATAGAAGAAATTGTAGGAGAAATTAATGATGAATTTGATACAGATGACCTTTCATATTCTAAGATTGATGCTCATAATTATATTTTTGATGGTAAAATCACTATTAAAGACTTTTGTAAAGTATTAGAAGATACAAGTGAAGAAAAGTTTGAAGAACATAAAGGAGAATCGGAGACCATTGCAGGATTCATACTTGAAATTTCTGGGAAATTCCCTAAAATAGGAGAAAAGATAACCTTTGATATATATACTTTTACCATAGAAGCTATTGACAGAAAACGCATAAAGCAATTAAAAGTAACAAGACAACATGTTTAGACTATTTTTTGGTATTATTATATTACTTTTATTTATCTCGTGTTCAGAGGAAAACTTACCTAAACCAAAAGCATTTTTAAAACTAGAATATGGGGAGAAAGTTTACAGGGAATTAACTGTTTCTAGACCCTATTCTTTTGAGGTGTCAAATAAGATTATTTTAAAAGAAATGCCAAAAAAATGGTTAAAAATAGAGTATCCATCATTAAAAGCTACCGTAGATATTACTTACAGGAAAGTTGACAATAATTTAAGGGAGTTATTAATAGAGTCAGAAAAACTTGTTTTTAAGCATACATCAAAAGCCGAGCAAATTACCTCGAATGACTACTTAAGTGACCAGAAAAAAGTATATGCAACTTTACATAATATTACAGGAAACGCTGCATCTCAGCTTCAATTTCATATTACAGACAGTATAAATCATTTTATAAAAGGAGCGCTATACTTTAAGATTAAGCCCAATTATGATTCTGTGTTACCAGCTGTAGCTTATATCAAAAAAGATATTCTTCATTTAATAGAGACTTTCAACTGGGAAGAGTAGGTATATGCCCGTATTTTTGTAATGTGTCAACTCTTTTTTTATTTCAATAACTTTCTTTTACTCTGTTGCCATAAATAAAATTGTACACCAAATAATAAAGCTCCAGAAAGTAAGTGAATAGCTTGCGTTCCAAGCGGAAATTCTGCATAATACATTAAAATTCCAGTAATAGTTTCAAAGAACAACAATAGTAATATCCATTTTACTAGCTTGTATCCTAAATTATGTACTTGGTTTAGGTAGAATAATCCAAAATTCACTAAGATAATTGCTATTGTAAAAGACCTGTGAAAGTAAAATTTAAAACTTGGGTTCATTAAACTATATTCTTTGTTTTCAAAACCAAATAATTTTACTTGCTCGTCAATAAATTGACGAACTTGGGTCCCCATTGCTATTTGAATCAGAGAAAATAATACAGATATTATCAATAATTTATTGAATAATGAGTTGTATTTGAAATTTATTTTTTCTTCTTGAATTATAAACAATAACCTTAAAATTAAACCAATAATAACCAGTCCAATAACCATGTGAATAGTAATCATTGTGGGTTTTAAGTTGCTGTCTACAACCATTTTACCTAGGATAGCTTCAACAAGCATGAAGAAAAATGCAGAAAATGCAATAATGGGAATCCATTTATTTTCTTTTCTAAATTTTAATGATGCAACCATTAAAAAAAGAAAGATAAAGCCAGATACTACAGTTACTAACCTATTAATATATTCTACCCAGGTATGAAACTTATTAAATGTAGCATATTCATGTTTGGTGTATTCTTTCCAGTTACTTTCATTAAAAGTTATAGATGTTTTTATTTGTTTATCAGCTACAAAAAGAGCCTCATCCTTAATAATAATGATGCCTTCTTCATAAATAGAATTTGGTTGCCACTTGATCTGTTCTTCCGAGGTTGGAGGAATATAGTATCCAAAACATTTGGGCCAATCTGGACACCCCATACCAGATCCGGTCATTCTTACAATTGAGCCTGCTAGAAAGATTAAATAAAGACTAGCTAATGTAACTTTAACGATTGTTGGGAACCGATTTTTCATTTAAATGAAAGTTTAGTACAAAGATAATTCAAAAACTATAATTATGAGTTTCTGTTTAGAGAAGCCTATTCTTTATAATGAGTTTAAATTATAAATTATTTTATGGCTGTAATTTTTGATGCTTTGTATAATTCACCTCCAGCAATACCATTAATAAATGAGGTTAAATCTTCAGTGGAGGTCTTGTTAGGGTCAAATTCAATTGTAGCTATGCTGTCTGTAAAAATAACATTGGCTTTAGTAACTCCTTGTTTTTTTGAAAGTTTAGATTGAATTGTTTTTGCACAACCAATTTCACAGGTCATCCCTGAAATTGCTATAGAAACAGATTCTGTTTTTAAAATTTTAGCGACTTCATTTTTTGAAGTTTTTGTATTTGTTTTGGCATCATTAAAAGAACAAGAGGTAATAGAAATTGAGCTAATTAGAAGTGTAAGTAAAAATAACTTTGGTTTCATAATTGTTTTTTATGATCGTTTAATCATACAAATTTATGCAATTAATGATTTATATCTTAAGATTTATTCCATTTTTGCCTTACACTAAAAAGAAGATAATGAATAACGATTACAAAAAGTGGATTTATCTGATTGTTTTAGCAATAATTTGGGGAAGTTCTTTTATTCTGATTAAAAAATCATTAATTGGTTTAACTCCAGTTCAATTAGGAGCTTTAAGAACATTTATTGCTGGAATATTTATACTATTAATTGGTTTTAGGAGTTTAAAAAAAATCCAAAAACAGCAGTGGAAGTACATTGTTGTCAGCTCTTTGTTAGGGACATTATTTCCTGCATTCTTTTTTGCTTTCGCAATCACAGGCATAGATAGCTCTGTAGCTTCAATACTAAACTCTTTAACCTCATTAAATGCACTTATCGTAGCTTCATTGTTTTTTGGAGTTGTATTTAAAAGAGTTCAATTAGTTGGAGTACTTATTGGTTTGGCAGGTACAATTATGTTAATTTTAGAAAGCTCCTCTTTAAACCCAAATCAGAACTATTGGTATGCCATTTTTGTGCTTACAGCTTCTTTAGGATATGCTTTTAATGTGAATATCATTAAAAAATATTTATCAGATATTCCTGCAATGAGCATTACCGCAGGTCACTTTATTTTATTAATATTTCCTGTATTTCTAATATTGGTATTTTCAGGATTTTTCTCATCAGTAGAATTTACTCCTGCAACAAATACGTCAATCATGTATTTAATTGTGCTTTCGGTTGTTGGAACAGGTTTAGCAAAAATTATGTTTAATAAATTAATACAAATGTCTACACCTGTTTTTTCTACTTCAGTTGCGTATTTAATTCCAATAGTTGCAATTATTTGGGGTTTTATTGACGGGGAAAAAGTGAGTTATCTTCAATTATTATCTGGGATAATAATACTTACTGGAATTTATATCGTTAATAGAGTTAAATAAAAAAGCCACAGTTTATAAACTGCAGCCTTTTATGATTGTTGTTTTCTAAAGAAAATTATTCGAAATCCTTGTCTTCTACACCTTCATTGATTTTTACATCTTGTAAAACAAAATTTAAAGTAAATTGAGGTGTTACTTGATCTCTTTTGTGTGCAAATAAAATACCGCTTACTTTTTTATAATCAGAGAAAATTGTTGGAACTTTCATCTCATTACCATCAGGAGCTTTTACAACTTCAACAGATTGTAATTTTAACCCTGAAGCTACATCGTAATAAATCTCAGTAGTTCCAGATTTAATTACATAGGCATTTTTACCATCAACGGGTTCAATTCTATCTAACAATCCATTTTTATATGCCATGTCAGAAAAAGGAGCAGTATTGGATTTTGATTTGTTGATTTCTTTTTCATCAAATTCTTTTTTCTGTCCTCTCATTTCATTGTAGCCGTTTTCTCCGTTAAATGCTTGTTTTTGCATTGTTTGTCCCATAACACTAATAGTATTAGTTGTCTTGTTTGGGGCAGCAACCTTTGTTGTCAGAACAATAGGAGTCCCCTGAATTGTAGCATTATAAGTCATTGCTAGCGTTTTAATAGCAGAAATCTTATCGGCTCCACCAATAGCATTAAAATAACTATCTATTACAGAAGCAGCAGTAACTCCTTCAGGTATAGGAAGCGTCATTTTTGGTTTTTTAGTTGGGTTTCCTTCTTTATCAAAATATTTAATTATGTAATCTGTTTTTTCAAGATTTTTAAGTACATCAATACCCTTACCTGTTATAATAATTCTAGCTTTATCTGCTTTAAAATATTTGATAGCAGCGTCTTGAACATCATCAATGGTTACGGCATTAAAATTGCTTAAATAATTTTCATAATAATTTTCGGGCAAGTTATAAATCAAAATATTTAAAGCATAGCTTGCTATTGTACTTGGCCTTTCAACTGCTTTTACAAAGTTTCCTAGATATTTAGCTTTGGCTATATCTAATTCCCTTTGAGTTACTTTTTGGTAGCGAACTTTGTTAATTTCTTTCATTGTCTCAACTATAGCGCTGTCTGTAACTATATTTCTTACAGATGCGCCTGCTCTAAAACGAGACACATATCTACTAGCGCCAATTCCAGAGTAAGCGCCATAGGTATATCCTTTATCTTCGCGAAGATTTTTATAAAGTCTTCCAGTACCACCACCACCAAGAATTTGGTTCGCCAATAGCACAGCATAGTAATCTTTATCACTCATTTTTAAATTAACTGTATTTACAATAGCTATTTCAGATTGAACAGCATTAGACATGTTTATAAAGTTAATTTCAGTTGTATTGGGGTTTTTGACCACAGGTAGTTTTTGAGGAATTAAATTTCCTTTTTCCCATTTACTAAATAATTTTTTTACTTGCTTTTTTACATCTTTAAAATTTATGTCACCAATGACCACTAAGTAGGCATTGTTTGGTTTGTAAGTTTTATTGTAAAGATTTTTAACATCCTCTAAAGTGATATTTTTCACAGTTTTTTCTGTTGTCATTTCACCATAAGGATGGTTTTTCCCATAAGTTAAAGCTCTGTCAACCTGACGCGCAATAGCGGCTACACTTTTTTCGTTTGATTTGATAGCATCTAAAGTTTGCTTCATTTGTTTATCAAATTCATTTTGATCAAAAACAGGATTAAAAGCAGCATCTGCCATTAACTCCAAAACTCTTGGAAAATATCTAGATAAAGAGCTTGCAAAAGCACTTTCAGAGCCAAAACTAATATTGGCTCCTAAATAATCTACTTCTTTGTCAAAAGCTTCTTTAGACATTGTTGTTGAGCCAGTCCCCAGCATCCCCGCTACAAAACCTTCGACTCCAGACTTTGTTCCATGAGCCATGGGAGCGTTGTCTATATTTAATGTTACTGAAACTCTTGGCAACTTATTGTTTTCTACAACCAATACTTGCAAACCATTCTTTAACTTAAATTTCTTTGGTGTACCTAAATTAATTTTTGGAGCTGGGCCAGATTCTGGCATTTTTGTTCTATCAATTTGTGCAGAAACACTTATAGATAAAAGTAGAAATGTTATAATTATATATATTTTAGTTTTCATTTTTTACTTTAAATTTGGATTACTTCTTTTTTTCCTCAGGTAAATAGTCAATAACTATACGTCTATTTTTTGCTAAATATTTTTTAGCAACCTTTCTAATATCTTCTTTTGTGATTGACATTACAAGTTCTAATTCCGAATTAATTCTGTCAGTATCTCCAATAAGCATGTAATTACTGGCTAATGAAGAAGCGATACCTTGAATGCTTGAATTAGAAGAGACAAATCTATTTTCAAATTTATTTCTTACTTTTTGTAAATCTTCATCCGAAATTAACTCTGTCTGTAACGTGTTAATTTCTTCATCCATTTCTACAATCAAATCGTCTAGTGAATTTTCTCCTAGAGGGATTGCTCCAATTGTGTAGACACTATATTCTACCAAAGGTCTATTAAAAGAAAAAACTTGTAAAGCTTTCTTTTTATCATCGACCATTTTTTTCTGTAACCTAGAGCTGTTACCATTGCTTAAAATAGTTGAAATAACATCCAGTACTAAAGCATCTTTATCTCTCATTGAAGGTGTCTTATACATCAAAGCAATCATTGGTAACTGAATGTTTGAGTCGTATTCGGTAACTCTTTTTTCAATGGTTCTTTCAGGCTCAGAAATTTTAATTCTATTAGGTAAAGTTCTAGACGGTATTGGCTCAAAGTAATCTTTAATTAAAGATTTTGCCTCTCCTTTTTCAAAATCACCCGCCACAACTAATACTGCGTTGTTTGGCATATACCATTTGTCATAGAATGCTTTGAATTCCTTTAATTTAGCATTATCTAAATCTTCGATGAAACCTATTAAGGGTCTTCCATAATTATGTTTATCAAATAAATGTTTGTACACCATTCCGTATTGAATTTTACCATAAGGAGCATTATCCATACGTTGTCTTTTTTCTTCTTTTACTACTTCATTCTGGGTGTCAACTGCTTTTTGATCTACAATTGGGTGCAATAATCTTTCAGATTCCATCCACAGGGCTAATTTCAATTCATTAGAAGGAAAAGATTGGTAATAGTTTGTTCTATCCCAACTGGTTGAAGCATTACCACTTCCACCCCTTGCTGATTGTATTTCGCTCCATTTTCCTCTTGGAATATTTTCTGTTCCTGTAAATAACAAATGTTCATAAAAATGGGCCATGCCAGTTTTACCATCTTCTTCGTCAATTGAACCTACATCATACATAATTTCTACTGTAACTACTGGAGCGGCATTATCTTGATGTAAAATGACATGCATGCCATTATTTAAATCATATTCTTCAAATTCAACTTTTTGTGCATGGGAAGAAAACACTAATAAAAACACTGCTGTCAGCGTTAGGATACCTCTTTTCATTGATTAAATTTTTAGTTTTAATATTATATTGTTTGACACTAACAATTATATTTTGTTACAAAAATGGTTGTATATAACAATATTTTTAATCAAAAATAGGTACAATCTTCTAATTAACCTTGATAACTATTTTTTTATTCTTTAAAACATCCCTTTTTTTGACAATTTGCTATTGCTTTATTTTAAAAATAAAAGTATATTTGCACCCGCATTTTCAATATTGAAATTGCAATTTTTAATTAAAGCTAACAACAAACATAACAGTATGTACGCAATTGTAGAGATAGCAGGGCAGCAGTTTAAAGTAGCAAAAGACCAAAAAGTATACGTACATCGTTTAAAAGAAGCAGAAGGTTCTAAAGTAACTTTCAATAAAGTAATGCTTTTAGATGATGATAAAAATGTAACTATTGGCGCCCCAGCTATAGAAGGAGCCGAAGTAACGGCCAAAATTTTAGGTCACCTTAAAGGTGATAAGGTAATCGTTTTCAAAAAGAAAAGAAGAAAAGGTTACAAAAAGAAAAACGGACATCGTCAGTATTTAAGCGAAATTCAAATTGAGAGTATTGCTGCATCAGGTGCGAAGAAAGCTCCGGCAAAAAAAGCAGCTGCTCCTAAAAAGGAAAAAAAAGCAGCAAAAGCTCCAAAAGCTGAAGCAAAGGAAACAGCATCTACTGATGTAAGTTCTATGACTGTAGCTCAGTTAAAGGCTTTAGCCAAAGAAAAAGGGATCTCAGGATACACTTCTTTAAAGAAAGCAGAATTAATAGAGGTATTAAGTAAATAAAAAATTCAATTTTAAAACCATAGAATCATGGCACATAAAAAAGGAGTAGGTAGTTCGAAGAATGGTAGAGAATCAGAATCGAAACGACTAGGAGTAAAGATCTTTGGAGGACAAGCAGCAATAGCTGGTAACATTATTGTTCGTCAAAGAGGAACAACTCATAACCCAGGAGAAAATGTATATATGGGTAAAGACCATACATTACATGCCAAAGTTGACGGAGTTGTGTCTTTTATTAAGAAAAAAGATAACAGATCTTATGTTTCTGTTGTTCCTTTCGAGGCATAGTCAATAGCACTTTAAAATATTAAACGCTCAAACTTTGTTTGGGCGTTTTTTTTATATGCTATTTTGTACATTTACACGTATGACATTTCTCTACAACTTCATAACACATCTTACCTATTTCTTTTTAAGAATCTATGCGATTTTTAATAAAAAAATGAAATTATTTGTAAGTGGCAGAGAAGATACTTTCCAGTATCTTTCTTCAATTAAAAAAGAAGATCGAACAATTTGGTTTCATGTTGCTTCGCTAGGTGAATTTGAACAAGCTATTCCAATAATTGAAGCCACGAAAGAGAATTGGCAAGATCATAAAATTATAGTCACTTTTTTTTCACCTTCTGGATATGAAATTAGAAAGAATTATAAGTTAGCAGATGTTATTTGCTATTTACCTTTTGATACAAAAGCTAACATGAGGAGTTTTGTAGAGTTAGTTCATCCAGAAATTGCCATTATTGTTAAATATGAATTTTGGCCTAATTTACTCAGGCAGCTAAAAAAACAATCTATACCAACAATTTTGGTTTCAGGTATTTTTAGAAAAAATCAGATATTTTTTAAGTCTACAGGGAAATGGATGCGCAAGTCTTTGACTGCATTTCATCATTTTTTTGTTCAGGATAGTTCCTCAATGGACCTATTGGAATCGATAAATTTTAATACTGTTTCCATAACAGGAGATACGCGCTTTGATCGTGTTTCAAAAATTTTAGAACAAGACAATACTTTGCCATTTATATCAGAATTTAAAAATAATCAATATACTGTTGTTGCAGGTAGTACTTGGAATGAAGGCGAAGATTTCTTGGTAAATTATATTAATAAATCTAAAGATGAAAAATTTATTATAGCACCCCACACTATTAACCCTAATTCTATTTTGAAACTAAAAGAATCACTAAAAAAAGAAACCATTTTATATTCTGAGAAAGAGGGGAAGAACCTCTCAGAATACACTGTATTTATTATAGATACCATAGGCTTATTAACAAAAATATATTCTTATGCGGATGCTGCATATGTAGGAGGAGGATTTAGAACAGGGTTGCATAATATATTAGAACCAGCCACATTTGGTATTCCTATTGTTATTGGTTCAGAATATTCTAAGTTTAAAGAAGCATTAGACTTGGTTAACTTGAAAGGGTGTATTTCTGTTCAAAATCAATCAGCATTTTCAAGTACTTTTAAGATGTTAAAAAATGATGGAAACTATAGAAAGGAAATGAGTAAAGTAAATAAAACGTACATTAAAAAAAATGTTGGAGCTACAGCTCAAATTATGCATTATATTAACAATCAAATAAAATCATAAGTATGGAAATTATTTTACAACCTTGGCCATGGTTTGTTGGAGGCCCTCTCATTGCCCTAACGTTGTTTTTATATTTTTACTTTGGTAAAAATTTTGGAGCATCAACCAATTTTGAAACCTTATGTACAATTGCTGGTGCAGGTAGAGTATCAAGCTATTTTAAAAAAGATTGGAAAGAAAGAGATTTTGCGTTACTTTTTGTGGCAGGATTAATTGTAGGTGGGTTTATTTCTTCAAATTATTTAATACCTGATCAAGCAATAGACTTAAACCCTACAACAATTCAAGAGTTAACAGAGTTAGGGTTTTCAAATCCAGCAAAGGTGTATTTTCCAGACGAAATCTTCAGCGATGAGATAGCTATGTCTTTAAAAGGATTTTTAATTTTAATATTATCTGGAGTCTGTATCGGTTTTGGGACACGTTATGCCGGAGGATGTACATCTGGACATGCTATTACGGGTTTAAGTAATTTTGAAATTCCATCATTATTAGCAGTTATAGGTTTTTTTATTGGTGGTGTTATAGCAGTTTGGTTTTTAATCCCTTTAATTTTTTAGATGATGAAGAATATTAAATTTTTAGTGTTAGGAATCTTTTTTGCAATTGTTTTAAGTAAAGTACAAGCTATTTCATGGTTTCGATTTTATGAAATGTTCAAATTTCAATCATTTCATATGTTTGGAATTATAGGGGGTGCGATTATTGTTTCTGCAATGATTATGCAATTGTTTAAAAGAGGTGTAATTAAGGATATTAATGGGGATAAAATTGTTCCAAAGCAAAAAAAGAAAGGAGTTGTTAGAACATTAGTAGGAGGAACTTTTTTCGGTTTAGGCTGGGGTGTTTCTGGCGCCTGTGCTGCCCCGGTATTTGTCATATTAGGATTTAAATGGTTGCCTGCTATAATCATTCTTTTAGGAGCTTTAATAGGCGCTTTTGTATATGGATTGCTCAGCAAAAGACTACCCAATTAATTTGAAAATAATAAAGTAAGCTAAACCAATTGAGAATGCAACAGCAGTTGATAGATAGTTTTGGAAGACAAATGAATTATATACGTTTGGCAGTTACAGATAGATGTAATTTGCGATGTCAATATTGTATGCCTGCTCACGGGATTGAAATTGCTCCACGCGAAGAATTATTGACTTTCAAGGAAATGTATCGCATCATTAGAGTATTAACAGAATTAGGGGTTACTAAAATTAGATTAACAGGAGGTGAACCTTTTGTTCGAAAAGACTTTGTAGGATTTTTAGAAATGCTTTCATTCAATGATTTATTAGAAGCTATAAATATTACTACCAATGGAGCTATGATTTCTAAACATATTCCAGTCCTAGAGAGGATGGATAAAATTAAACACATCAACTTAAGTATTGATAGTTTACAAAAGGAGAAATTTCATCAAATTACTAGAAGAGATGTTTTTCCAGAAGTGTATAAAACTTTTGAAGATTTAGAGAGAAGTAATTTAAATTTAAAATTAAATGTTGTTGTTCAGCAAGGATTTAATACGGATGAAATTAATGATTTTGTAGCCTTAACAAAAAATAATAACGTGGCCGTTCGTTTTATTGAAGAAATGCCTTTTAATGGAAAAGGTCAGAGAGAGATGAAAGAAAATTGGAATTATACTCGAATTTTAGAAGAGATAAAAACTAAGTTTGATCCAAAATCTATCGTTTCAGAAATATCATCTACCTCTAAGAATTTTAGCATAAAAGGACACAAAGGCACTGTAGGAATTATTCCAGCTTTTACCAGAACTATTTGCGGAGATTGCAATAGGATTAGAATCACTCCAGTTGGAACTTTCAAAAATTGTCTATTTGATGATGGGGTTTTTAATATTAGGGATTTCCTAAGAAATGGAGCTAGTAATAACGATTTAAAGGAACTATTCTTAAAATTAGTAAAAGAAAAACCAGCAAATGGTTTTATAGCTGAGTCAAATCGTAAAAAAGGGAATGTATCTGAGAGTATGTCAACAATAGGAGGTTAAGCCTATTTATGTATTCCAGCAATAGTATTTGAGAAGTTTTTCAAAAAAGAAGAATATAAATAAGCATAAGAAGAAAATGATATCAGTTCAAGAAGCCTTACAAATTGTTTTAAAAAATAGTCTAGACTTTGGATCTGAAAAAATTCCTTTTATGAAATCTGTAGGGCGTATTTTAAAAGAAGATATTCGAGCAGACAGAAATTTTCCTCCATTTAATAGGGTTTCAATGGATGGTATTGCACTAGATTATACTTCTTTTCAAAATGGGGAAAGAGCGTTTTTTATAGAGGGAATTCAGCCAGCAGGAAGTCCTCAAATTTCATTAAGTGATCACAAGAATTGCATTGAGGTAATGACAGGAGCTGTATTGCCAAAGAATACAAACGTAGTTGTTAGATATGAAGATGTGCTAATTGAAAATGGAATAGCAAAAATTCAATTAAATGAAGTTGCACATTTTCAAAACATTCACGCAAAAGGAAAAGATAAAAAAGAAGGCGATATTTTAATTCATAAAAATAAGCTTATTTCTGCCTCAGAAATTGGTGTTTTGGCAACTGTTGGTAAGTCAAAAGTAAAGGTTGCTAAACAGCCCAAGGTTATGATCATTTCTACGGGTGACGAATTAGTTGGTGTAAACGAGGCCCCATTAGATCATCAAATTAGAATGAGTAATGTATATACGCTAGTTTCATTATTAGATCGTTTACATATTTCATCAGAAAGAGATCATATTTCAGATGATAAATCTATTTTGAAACAAAAAATTAAAGAGTATTTAAATGATTTTGACGTCTTGTTATTCAGCGGAGCTGTAAGTAAAGGTAAATTTGACTTTCTCCCTGAAGTTTTTCAAGAATTAGAAGTAGAAAAATTATTTCATAAGGTATCACAAAGACCAGGAAAACCTTTTTGGTTTGGTCAAAAAAAAGTATGTAGATTATTTGCTTTCCCTGGAAATCCAATATCAACTTTTGCAAATTGTTTAGCCTATTTTTACCCCTGGTATTTGGAGTCTTCGGGGATAAACACCAATGATGAAACAGCAATTCTAACAGAAAATGTTTCATTTAAACCAAATTTAACGTACTTTTTACAAGTAAAATTATCTCACAAATATGGACACTTGTTAGCAACACCTATAAAAGGTAATGGGTCTGGTGATTTGGCTAGTTTAGTAAATTCTGATGCTTTTATTCAATTGCCAAAAGACAAAAAAGAGTTTAAAAAAGGAGAAAATTACCCAATAATAAGATATAGATAATGAGCAACTTTAGTCATCTAAATGAAAATAATAATCCTAAAATGGTAAATGTTTCTGATAAGAAAATTACCAAAAGAACAGCCATTGCAAAAGCAACCATGTTTCTGGGAGAAGAAATAATTTCCCATTTTAATAATGATGAATTAATTACAAAAAAAGGCCCTGTTTTTCAAACTGCTATTATAGCAGGCATCCAAGGTGTAAAAAAGACATCAGAACTCATTCCTATGTGCCATCCCTTATTAATAAATGGAGTTGATATCAATATCCATGTCATAAATTCTGAACATATAGAAGTACTATGCGAGGTAATTATTGAAGGGAAAACAGGTGTTGAAATGGAGGCCTTAATAGGAGTAAATATAACTTGTTTAACTATTTATGACATGTGTAAAAGTATAAGTCAAGATATCATAATTAAAGAGGTAAAGTTGTTAGAGAAAACAGGAGGAAAATCGGATATAAAAAATGGCTAAACATCAAAAACACACAAATATTTCCCGAAGAAAAAATGGAAATTTTGCACCTAATGAAATATCAATTTTAGGAGCAAAATGCAGTATTATTTCTGATTTGGTTCATCAAGTTTCTAAAAGGGTATCAAATTATAACTTAGCTTATTTTGATGCGTCACATGCAAAAGACGTAGAGAAAAATTTACTGACAGATTTTACTTTTCATCATGATGGTAATCTAAGTGTTACAACATCTAGTTCCGTAAACAAATATTTACAAAGAATTCAGTTTGCTCAGTTTGATTTTGTATTTATCAACGGCAATCATTACCCAGGAGAAAAACAAATTGTATTGCTTGATCCAGAAAAAGAAGCTTCCATAGAAAAGCGAATTAATCAAATTTCTGAGATTCAGTTTTTTGTAAAACTTACTCAAGAGATTGAACCATTTCAATGTTTAAAAGACACATTTCCTAATTGGAGAGAAATACCTTGTTACCATATTAATGATGTTGAAAAAATCATCCATTATATTTCTCAAATTATTTCAGAAACCATTCCAGCTAGTAAAGGATTGGTTCTTACAGGAGGAAAAAGCACTCGAATGGGGAAAGATAAATCGGAATTGAATTATCATGGAAAACCACAAAAAGAATTTCTTAAGAAGTTACTTGAACAAGAAGGGCTTAAAACATACTATTCTGTACAAACAAACAATAAAAAGAATGATGAAATTCATGATTCATTTCTGAATTTAGGACCATTTGGCGGGATTTGTTCGGCATTTCAAAAAGACCCCAACTCAGCTTGGTTAGTTTTGGCAACAGATTTACCATTTGTAGATAAAAATTTAGTGAAGTTATTATTAGAAAAAAGAAACCCAGCTAAAGTTGCTACTGCTGTCATAGGAAAAGGAAAACAATTTCCTGAGCCTTTGATAACAATATACGAACCAAAATCGTATTCAATATTATTACAATATTTAGCACAAGGGTACTCTTGCCCGCGTAAAATGCTTATTAATTCTGATGTTGAAATTGTAGAAGTAGAAGATAATTTGATACGAAATATCAATACACCAGAAGAATATGAAGCAGCAATAAAAGAATTAAATTAAAAATGTCACCTATTAGCACATCAGATTTATTTAAACGCCAAATCACTTTATCAGAAATTGGTGAAGCTGGGCAGCAAAAACTTCAAGAGGCAAAAATCTTGGTAGTTGGATGTGGGGGTTTAGGAAGCCCAATTGCTGTCTATTTAGGGGCTAGTGGAATTGGAAAACTTCATTTAATAGATTTTGACACGGTAGACATTACCAATTTACACAGGCAAGTTTTTTATTCTTTAAAGGATATTGGGAAATTTAAATCTGAATGTTTGTCAAATTTTATTAAACAAAGAGCTCCTTTTACAGAAGTTAGTTTTTCTGGAGAAGCTATTACCAAAGAAAATGTAATTGAATTAATTTCTCAATATGATGTTATTGTAGATGGAACCGATAGTTTACCAACAAAGTATTTACTAAATGATGCTTGTGTTATTCATGAGAAACCACTAGTATATGGTTCTTTATATAAGTTTGATGGCTATGTAAGCACCTTTAATTTGAAACAAGAGGATGGTGGATTTTCATCCAATTTACGCGATGCATTTCCAGACATGAATACAGATGTTGCTAGTTGTGAAGAAGCAGGAACATTAAATGCAATTGTTGGCATGATAGCAACCGCTCAAGTGAATGAAGTTTTAAAAATTATAACAGGAGTTGGAAAACCTTTAACCAATGAACTCTTGATTTATAATGTGCTTGAAAACACGCAATTAAAGTTGAAACTTTTCACCGGTGTATTAAAAGAGGAAATTGTATCATTATTTAATACCCAAAATTATTTTGATGTCGCTTGCGGAACTCAAAATCCAGATTGGCAAATTTCTCCAAAAGAGTTGAAAAATAAAATTGGAGATTCAAATCTTGAATTAATTGCTGTTTTACCCAATTTAAAATTACCATTTAAAGTACATCAAACCATACCAATTCAAGAATTTGATACAAGTACTATAGAATTTGATAAAGAGAAATTATATGTTATGATTTGTCAAAGAGGGTTTAATAGTTATAAAGCTACAGAAAAACTAAAAGAAAAATACCCAACCTTACAAGTATTTAATTTAACCGGAGGAATAAGTAGTTATTGATAGATGATATAAAATTAAGGGTGTGCATTTACCCAAACTTCTCCATCAGAAAAATGTTCTTTTTTCCAAATAGGAACCGTTTCTTTTAAAGTATCAATTGCAAATTCACAGGCTTTAAATGCCGCTTTTCTATGTGGAGCAGAAACTACAATAATTACTGGAATATCACCAATTTGAAGCTTTCCTTCTGCATGATGAATAGCTATTTTTTTAATATCAAACTTTTCTAATGCTAGATTAGCAATTTTCTGCATTTCTTTAACTGCCATAGCCTCATATGAAGAAAAATCTAATTGGATAACATCTTTATTTTGAGTGCTATTTCTTACAGTTCCTATAAATGCAGAAACACCGCCACAAGAATCATCTTCAACAAATGTGTAGCACTCGTCTAAGTTTAATTTTTTAGAAGTAATTTTGATAGAACTATTGCTCATATATTTACAAAAATAGGAAATCTTGAACGTATCTTTGCAAGAATAATTTTAGATATTATTAGCTATGAAAATGTTTTTTAGAGTTGTCAGTTTTTTAGAGGGAACCTCTTATTTATTATTGCTCTTTGTGGCCGTCCCTATCAAGTATTGGATGGATGATCCTCAATATGTAAAATTATTAGGGATGCCTCATGGATTACTATTTGTCACTTATTTAGTGATTGCTTTTTTAATAAAACCTGAGTTGAAATGGAACAATAAAACCCTTGGTGTAGTGATTTTAGCATCTGTTATCCCTTTTGGCACTTTTTATGTAGATAAAAAATATTTAAGAAATTAGCCTCCGCTTACAGGGGGTATAAGTGCTACTACATCATTTTCTTTAAGCAACGTTTCATTGGTAGCATAATTTTCATTTACAGCAATTGCATAGGAATTGATTTGCGATAATTTAGGATATTGTCTTTGTAATTGCTCTTTAAAATGCAGAACAGATGAACTTTGTGAAAGAGAAAAAGAGATGTTTTTTTTCCCAACTAAATCGGACGATATTCCAAAAAAAAGTACTTTTAACACCATGCCTCAAATATAAAGGATATTTTAGTTAGAAAGAGATTCCAAATAAAAAACCATCCCCTTTTTTACCATTAAAATTTGATTTTACATAATCTATTCGTAGGAACCTCCATTTTCCAATTCCAATATTATCTAATCCCAAAGAAAACTCAGAATATGGTTTTCTTCCACCTGTAAATAACCCTTTAGCATTTGCAACAACATGAAAATTTAAAGTATTTAATAATGGAATATTTCTTAATAAACGTCCTTTAAAATTATGTTCTAAATGTACTTCGGCATATTTGTCATTTGTACTAAATTTATAGTAATTCAATAGCCCAAAACTACTATTTCTATTGGAAGGAGCCAACTTTAATTGATTACCGTTTGCATGTAAATAATCCATAAAAGCAATGTCTTTTTTTTCAAAGAAAATACCAGATCTAATGTTGTAATTGAATTCTCCTAAATTCCCTATTGAGATATTCTGACGAATATTACTTATCAATACATCAGAATTATATTCACTCACATTAGAACCAAAATTTTTACGATATCTAATACTTAAAGAAGGGTATCTAGAGTTTTCAAAATTAATTTTTCTATTAGGGTACGATACATATTTTTGATCAAAAACAATGGAAGTGCCAATATTTAATGATGCTATGTTGTGAGTATTAAAAGGAGCTGTAAAATTTGTAGGGTCTATTGGATTATTAGACTGAAAAGGAATATCTCTTCCAAAAACAACAAAGTTTGAGGTATTAAAGAGAGGTTTTCTGGATGCATATTCTAAAGAGCCGGAAATGTATAGCCCGTTTAATATCTCTTGAGAATAGGAAATTTTACTGAAGGATTTTTCATATATTTTTAAATAATTTTCTTTGAGAAATAATGAATAAATGGTGTTGTAAAATTTTGAAATAGGGTTCCTTTCATTAAATTGATTAATCTTCTGACCCACAGAAATAAATATTCTGGGTCTTTGAATGCTGTTCCATTTTTTAGTAAAATAAAAAACAGGTCTAATTTTTTTTTCAGACATGCTATAATTCAAATTAGCACCAGCTTGAATCCATTTCCCAGTTTTATTTAAGCTCTTAAAGTAATTAATGGTTGTAGTTGTATTTCTACCCTGAACGGTATTGTAACTAATTGTTGTTAATGGAGAATTGATAGAAATAGACCAATCTTTGAAAGAGTTTCTATAGGTATACCCTGTGAAAAGGGATGTAATTTTAATAGGATTATTTTCTTTATCTAAAGAATCTAAATATTTTTTTGATTTTCTTGTTTCCTTAATACTGTCTTTCAATAGGTAATCTTTTTTTTCTTCAGATGTTAGAGCAACTGGTCTAAGATTTTCCCAGAATAAACTATCCTTTTCCGTAGCTCCCTTTGCAAACGATAATACTTCATTAGAAAAAGTTTCTTTTTTAAATTTCGGAGAGAAATTATAGTCTGAATAAGCTCCAGAAAATCGGCCATCTACATTAAATCCAAAAAGCCCAAATTTAAAATCTATTATTTGAGAAATTTTAATCCAAGCCTTATTGCTTTCAGAATAATTATAATCTTGTTTAAATTTTAATACCTCTATAATTGGAATTCCTATTTGCTCTCCAGAAGCTTTTAAATCTACTCCATATATTGCCCAATCTTCCTCTACAATGTAAATGAATCCACTAAAAACTCGGTCCTTACTTCTTTTAGGATTTACTTTTATTTTATTTATTAATCGTCCGTTTTTCTCATAAAAAGACCCTTCTAATTCATATCTGTAATATCTAAACGCATTGTCAGAAATTGGAGACACTAAGTTATTTTCTGCTATTAAAACAGCATTACTGTAAAAATCAAAGTTTGCTTCTTCAGCCCTGTTAAAACTTATCCCGTTATCAGAACCGCTTACTTTTGAGGCAATAATTTTTTCTTTAAATTCAGCTGGTTTTTTTTGAAAAGTAATTTCAGAAACAGTTTCAGACAAATAAATAATCCCAGTTCTTGTAGAGTCCAGTCCTCCACCTAAATCACCTAAACGTTGCCCTAATATTTTCTCAGGAGCATTCTTTACTTTGAATAATCCACGTGAATAAAAGCTTGAGGTGTATTCTTTGAATTTATCAGTATTATTACTCTTATTATCAATCGCTTTTCTGATGATTTTATTTGCTGGATTTTCACCAGTATTTATAGAAATTTCGTCTAAAACTACTTTTTCATCAACCATAACAACATTTAATTGAAAAGGGAAATCTGTAATTGAAACTGTTTTTTTTATTGTTTTATACCCTAAAAATTGAAAAACTATAGTATAATTTCCGGGTGTTTTTATGTTTAGTTCATAGTTACCTGCATCATTAGAAGTGGTTCCCGTAATAGTTTTATCTGGATAAATACTTACAAAAGAGATTGGGTTTTTATCAGAATCTGTAACTTTTCCTTTTATCTGACTAAAAGAGGGAAAGCTGTGCAATAAAAGAACTAGTAGGACAATTTTTTTCATAAAAGATCTGTTAGTTTGGATAAAGCAAACATATATGATGCCAAAGTATTAGAGTGTGTAAATTTTGTTAAGCAATTTACAACAAAGTCTTAAATTTCTTTGAAGTTCTTTATATCATAAAGTCTATATTTGTATAGTATCAAATAAACAAAGATTAGATGAGCGATTCTAGAAAAAGGCATGAAGCTTTGCTATACCACGCTAAGCCTAAGCCAGGAAAAATAGAAGTAATACCAACAAAAAAATATGCCACTCAACATGATTTAGCTTTGGCATATTCTCCAGGAGTTGCCGAGCCATGTCTAGAAATTTCAAAAGACCAAAAAAACGCATACAAATATACAGCCAAAGGAAATTTAGTTGCTGTAATAACCAATGGAACAGCTGTTTTAGGATTAGGGGATATAGGACCTTTAGCTTCTAAGCCAGTTATGGAAGGGAAAGGATTACTTTTTAAAATATTTGCTGATATTGATGTTTTTGATATAGAAATAGATGCTACAGACGTAGATAAATTTGTAGAAACAGTTAAAGCGATTGCTCCTACATTTGGAGGGATTAATTTAGAAGATATAAAGGCCCCAGAAGCTTTCGAAATAGAGAGAAGACTTAAAGAAGAATTAAATATACCTGTGATGCATGATGATCAACACGGGACGGCAATTATTTCTGCAGCGGCATTGAAAAATGCTTTAGAAATAATTGCGAAAGATATCTCTAAAGTTCAAATAGTTGTTAATGGTGCTGGTGCTGCTGCTATTTCATGTACCCTTTTATACTTAAGGTTAGGAGCAAAGATTGAAAATATTATTATGTGTGATAGCAAAGGTGTTATCAGAAAAGACAGAGATAATCTAACTTCTCAGAAAAAGAAATTTGCTACTAATAAGGATGTAAATACACTTGAGGAAGCCATGCAAAATGCTGATGTTTTTATAGGGTTGTCAAAAGGAGATGTGGTAACACCAGAAATGCTGCTTTCAATGACCAAAGATCCAATAGTATTTGCCATGGCAAACCCAGTACCAGAGATTTCATATGATGTTGCATGTGCCACAAGAGACGATATTATCATGGCTACAGGAAGATCAGACCATCCAAATCAAGTTAATAATGTTTTAGGATTTCCTTTCATATTTCGTGGAGCTTTAGACGTTAGAGCTACGAAAATAAATGAAGAAATGAAAATGGCAGCTGTTCATGCTCTTGCAGACTTAGCAAAGCAATCGGTTCCAGAACAAGTAAACATTGTTTATGATGAAGTAAGCTTATCTTTTGGGAAAGAATACATTATTCCAAAACCATTTGACCCAAGATTAATTTATGAAATCCCACCGGCTATTGCTAAAGCAGCTATTAAATCTGGAGTTGCCTTAGAACCTATAGAGGATTGGGGCAAGTATAGAGATCAACTGATGGATAGATCTGGTGTTGGAAGCAAAGAAATTAGGCTATTACACAATAGGGCAAAAAGAAATCCAAAAAGCATTGTGTTTGCAGAGGCAGATCAATTAGATGTTTTAAAGGCCGCTCAAAGAGTTTATGAGGAGAGGTTAGGACATCCAATATTATTGGGCAGAAAAGATGTAATTCTGGCGCTTAAAGAAGAGCTGGGTTTTACTGCTGAAGTTCCAATTTATGACCCAAAAACAGATGAAGAAGCAGAAAGAAGAGATTATTTTGCTGTTAAATATTGGGAAACAAGACAGCGAAAAGGGATTAGTTTACATCAAGCAAAAAAATTAATGCGAGAGCGAAATTATTTCGCAGCTATGATGGTAAATGAAGGTGAAGCAGACTCTTTAATAACTGGCTATTCTAGACCTTACCCTACTATTGTTAAACCAATGATTGAGTTAATTGGAAAAGCAAAAGGGGTAACAAGAATAGCTGCTACTAATTTGATGTTAACAAATCAGGGCCCAATTTTTTTAGCAGATACTACCATAAATATCAATCCATCTGCAAAAGACTTGGCTAAAATTTCCCAAATGACTTATAAGATTGCAAAAATGTTTGGAATGAAGCCAAATATTGCCATGTTATCTTTTTCTAATTTTGGATCATCAAATTCTGAAAGCTCAAAAAAAATTCAGGATGCTGTTTCTTATATACACAGGCATTTTCCAAACGTTAATATAGATGGAGAACTTCAGGCAGATTTTGCATTAAATCCAGAAATGTTAGCTAAAGAATTTCCTTTTTCTAAATTAAACGGCAAAAAAGTTAACGTTTTAATTTTCCCTAACTTAGAATCTGCTAACATTACATACAAGTTATTAAAACAAATAGACGGATCTGAATCCGTTGGGCCTATAATTTTAGGGTTTAAAAAGCCAGCACACATAATCCAGTTAGGTGCTAGTGTTGATGAAATGGTTAATATGTCAGCTGTAGCAGTTGTAGATGCTCAGCAAAAACAACGAAAGGAATAAGCTCCTTCATTGAAATAAGAAAAAGAAAAAATGATTACACAAATAAGAGGGAAACTAGTAGAAAAGAACCCAACCTATGCTGTGATAGATTGTGCTGGAGTTGGGTATTTGTTACACATTTCATTACAGACTTTTTCAGCGCTTCCAGACAACGAAAATGTTAAATTATTTGCTCATCTCTCAGTTAGAGAAGATGCTCATACTCTTTATGGTTTTTTTAGCAAAACAGAAAGAGAAGTTTTTAAATTATTGATTTCTGTTTCTGGAGTTGGGCCAAGTATAGCAAGAACAATGCTTTCATCTATGAGTTCAGAAGAGGTGCAAAATGCAATAGCCTCTGAAAATGTGCAATTAATTCAATCAGTAAAAGGGATTGGAGCAAAGACAGCACAAAGAGTTATTGTAGATCTTAAAGATAAAATTCTAAAAACGTTTGATATTGACGAAATTTCACTAAAAACAAACAATACTAACAAAGAAGAAGCGTTATCTGCATTAGAAGTTTTAGGGTTTAATAGAAAGCAGTCTGAAAAAGTAATTACTGCAATTCTTAAAGATTCTCCGAATGAAACAGTAGAACTGTTAATTAAAAAAGCACTTAAGAATTTATAGTCAATTGAAATTATTTCATAAATACATTATATGGATTTTATTTTTTGCTGGTTTTGCGAATGTTACATTTGCACAAACAAATTCTAAAAGTAATGACTCTATTGCTGTAAAAAATGATTCTCTTGGATTAACATACAACTTCAATCACTCTCAAACAGGGAACATGTTACTAAACTATCCTTCAAAAATTGAAGTGATATTTGACAAGGTTCTTAACAAATATGTTTTTGTAGAGAAAGTAGGTGATTATTACATTAAAACACCTATTTACATGACGCCAGAAGAATACGAAAAATATCGATTACGCAGAGATATGCTCGATTACTTTAAAAGTAAAGTAGCTGCTGAAAAGAGTAAAAATTCCTCTGATAAAAAAGACTTACTCCCCACTTATTATGTAAATTCAAAATTTTTCGAAACTATTTTTGGGAGTAATGAAATAAAAATTACTCCAACAGGAAACATTAATCTTAAGCTTGGTTTTATATATCAAAACACAGAAAATCCACAATTATCAGAACAAAATAGAAGTAGTTTTACTTTTGATTTTGACCAACAGATCAACGCCGGAATTCAAGCTCAAGTTGGAAATCGATTAAAGTTTACCGCACAATACGATACTCAGTCTACTTTTGATTTTCAAAATATAATCAAAGTTGAGTTTATCCCTCCATCACTCTCTGATGTTAAATATGGTGAAGATGGTATTATTCAAGGAATAGAGGCTGGTAATATTTCTATGCCAATAAAAAATTCATTAATTAATGGCGCTCAAAGTCTATTTGGATTAAAAACGAAGCTTCAATTTGGAAAAACAAATATTACAGCAGTCTTTTCTCAACAGAATTCTGAGAGTACTACTGTTACTGCAGAAGGAGGGGCGGAAATTCAAGAATTTGAGTTAAGAGCTACTGATTATGACAATGATAGGCACTTTTTTCTATCACAATATTTTAGGGAAAATTATTCAAAATCTCTACAAAATTACCCCCTTATAAGTAGTCCAATTAATATTACAAGAATTGAACTTTGGATTACAAATAGAAATGCTTCTGTTGAAGATTTTAGAAGTATTGTTGCATTGGCTGATATTGCAGAACCTAATTCTGAAAACTTTGTAAGTCTAGATGGTCTTGTAATTCCAGCACTAACAGCTCCAACTGTTAATGGTGTTGCCCTCCCTTCAAACGAGTCTAATAATATTTCTGGGGCATTGTCAGGGCCTCAGATAAGAGACATAGCAACAGTTGACAACTATTTATCTGGCACTTATGGAATGAGCCAAGGCTCTGATTATAGTTTGTTACAAAACGCAAGAAAATTACAGCCAAATGAGTATACAATCAATTCTCAATTAGGATTTGTTTCATTAAATAGAAGATTAAATGATGGTGAAGTTCTAGCTGTTTCTTATGAGTATACTGTAGTAGGAGCATCAAACGGGAAAACATCTTTTAAGGTTGGAGAATTTTCAAATGATGGAATTTCTTCACCTGAAAACCTAGCTGTAAAATTATTGAGAAGTGAAATTTTAACTACTAAAAGAACAATAGCAGGGGTAGAGGAAGCATTTCCTACATGGAAACTAATGATGAAAAATATTTATGCTCTTGGAGCATCGCCATTAACACCAGATGGTTTCCGTTTTGAGATTCAATACAGAGATGATCAAACAGGAGTTTCTTCAAATACACTCCAAAATGCCCAAAGTGTAGATATATCTACTAAACCACTTCTACAAGTATTTAATTTAGATAGACTAGATCAAACTCAATATCAAACCCCTGACGGTTACTTTGATTATGTAGATGGAATAACGATTAACTCTCAAAAAGGATATGTTATTTTTCCTGAAGCAGAGCCTTTTGGAGATGATTTAGAATCATCTTTAGATGTCCAATCAGATGTTGATTTATACGTCTTTGATGAATTGTATTTAGATACAAAAATTAATGTAAAAAACAACAATCAGAATAAAGATAAATTCCTACTGAAAGGGTATTTTAAATCTGAGGATAGCGGAGGAATACCACTAAATGCCTATAATGTTCCTAGAGGATCTGTAACTGTCACAGCTGGAGGAAGACAATTAGTTGAAGGGATTGATTATGTTGTTGATTATTTAGCAGGGCGCGTGCAAATATTAGACCCAGGACTACAATCATCAGGGATACCAATTAATGTCTCAACTGAAAATAATGCTGTTTTTAATCAGCAGAGAAAAACATTTATGGGAGTAGATGTTGAACATAATTTTAAAGAGAATTTTATATTAGGAGCAACCATTTTGAATGTTAATGAAAGGCCTTTAACTCCAAAAGTAAATTTTGGTGGTGAACCAATAAACAATACAATGCTTGGTATGAACTTAGACTTCTCTACAGAGATGCCTTTATTTACTAAGCTAGCCAATAAGTTGCCTTTTGTAGATACAGACGTCCCCTCAAATCTATCAGTAAGAGCTGATATGGCCTATTTGATACCTGGCTCTCCAAAAGGAATAGATGTTGTGGGTTCTGCAACTTCTTACATAGACGATTTTGAAGCTTCTCAAATTCCTATAAGTTTATTAACTCCATTACAATGGTACACATCAAGTACACCAGACACTCCAACCTTTCCCGAATTTAATGGGAACTTGAGTAATGATAAAAGATATAATTATAAGAGGGCTAGGATGGCCTGGTATACTATAGATCCAATTTTTTATGGTGCAGGAGACACTCCTGGGAATATAGATGCAGATGCTCTTTCAAGATCAGAGACTAGGCAAATTAATTATGATGAATTATTTCCAAATCAAGAGTTGGATGTTACTCAACAGTCTTTAATAAGAACCTTAGATTTAGCATATTTTCCAGGTGAAAGGGGTCCTTATAATTTTGAACAGCCTGTAGATATTTCAAATCCAACAAGATTAGAAAATCCAGAAGATCGTTGGGCAGGAATTATGCGTCCTTTAACAACTAATAATTTTGAACAAGCCAATGTAGAATATATTCAGTTTTGGGTAATGGATCCTTATACAAATTACTCTATTACTAATTCAGAAGGTTTACCATCAGGAATAAATCCACAAGATCTTCAAAATCAAGTAGGAGATTTATACATTAACTTAGGAAATATCTCTGAAGATATTCTTAAAGATAATAGGAAAATGTATGAAAATGGATTGCCAGAGGATGAGCTATCTACAAATACAACAGAGACTATTTGGGGGAAAGTTCCAACAAATCCATCTATTATATATGCCTTTAATGAAGATGATAATTCAAGAATTATACAAGACTTAGGATTAGATGGGCTAACTGATACAGAGGAAAGAGAGAAATATCCCGAATTAGCAAGTTTAGATGATCCAGCATCTGATAATTTTAAGTATTACAGAGGGGGTGATTTAGATGATTTAGATGCTTCGATAATTTCTAGATACAAACTTTTTAATAATACTCAAGGAAATTCACCAACACTAAATCAATCTCCAGAATCTTATCCAACATCTTCTTCTACTTACCCTGACGTTGAAGACATCAATAAGGATCAAACAATGAATACAGTTGAGAGTTATTTTGAATACAAAGTTTCTCTAAATAGTTCTGATCTAATAGTTGGGCAAAATTACATAGTGGATCAAAAAGACACTCAAGTTACATTAGATAACGGTGAATCTCAAACAGCAAAATGGTATCAATTTAGAATCCCTATAAGAAGTGGAACACCAATAAATAATATATCTGATTTTAATAGCATTCGATTTATTAGAATGTTTATGACCAATTTTAAAATGCCTGTAGTTCTTCGTTTTGGAGAATTAGATTTGGTAAGAGGAGACTGGAGAAGATATACAAGAACTCTTGATCCTGCAATTACTCCAGATCAACCACTAGAACAAGAAGAGTTAAATGATTTTGAAGTAGGGGTTGTTAATATTGAGCAAAATGAGGGGAGGTATGTTTTGCCTCCAGGAATAGAAAGGGAACGATTACAAGGGAGTACAACCGTTCAACAACAGAATGAACAATCAGTAACATTAAAAGTCAATAACCTTCCACAAAACAAGATAAGAGCTATATACAAAAATATAAGTGTTGACCTTCGAAGATATAAAGAGTTAAAGATGTTCATCCATGCAGAATCAACAATTATTAATGATGTTGATGATGATGATTTAACTGCGATAGTAAGATTAGGTACAGATTTAAATGACAACTTCTATCAACTAGAAATACCTTTAAAAATATCTACATATGGCAGTTTAGCTCCCTTAGATGTGTGGCCAGAGGCCAACAATTTAGACGCTATGTTAGAACAACTGGGGAAAATTAAATTAGCTAGAGATGTAGCTAATGCACCAATAAATGAATTATTTACATCTACCAATATTGATTTTGGAGACTTAGTCTTGAGAGTGAAAGGAAATCCAACTTTAGCTCAAATTAGAACGATTATGTTGGGTGTTAGGAACAACAATCCTTTAGAAAAAAGTGCAGAAATTTGGTTTAATGAATTACGTTCAGCTGGTTTTGATAATGATGGGGGTTGGGCTGCAGTTGTTAATGCAGATGCAAATTTCGCAGATGTTGCCTCACTTTCAATGACAGGAAGAATGCAAACTGTTGGGTTTGGTAATGTGGAGGATAGGGTAAGCCAACGATCTTTAGATGAAACTAAAGAATATGATATTTCTACAAGTATTAATATAGGGAAAATGATGCCTAAGAAATGGGGTATCGAATTACCAATGAATTATAGTGTTGGAGAACAATTTATTGACCCCAAATTTGATCCTCAATATCAAGATATACAACTTGCAGATGTTGAAGCAGCTAATTTACCGTCTAGTATTCCAAGAGGGACAGATGTTTCTAGAAATTACACAAAAAGATCAAGCATAAGTTTTATAAATGTAAGAAAAAACCGAAATCCAGAATCATCGAAAAAACCGAAATTTTATGATATAGAAAACGTGTCTGTGTCATATTCTTTTAACGAAGAATCACATAGAGATTATAATATAGAAGGGGCATTGAGTCAGAAAGTAATGGCGGCAGCTTCTTACAACTTTACTTTTAAACCTAAGTTTTATGAGCCTTTTAAGAAAAAAGAATTATTTAAGAGTAAATATTTACAACTCATAAGAGATATAAATTTTAATCCATTACCATCTAGTCTTGCCATTAATTCAAGGATAAATAGAAATTTTAATGAGCAACGCTCAAGAAACTTAGTTGAAGGATTAAGTGCTCAACCAACTTTAAAACAAAGAAGATTTTTATTTGATTGGGATTATGCTGTTGCATTTAATTTCACAAAATCTTTGGCAGTTAATTTTAATGCAACTAATAGTTTCATTTATGACGCTTTTGGAAGTGGTGACGACATAGAAATCTTCAATAATTTTTTCAATGTTGGTAGACCAACTCAATACAACCAAAAGCTAAACACCACATATAAACTCCCTATTAATAAAATACCTTATTTAGGATTTATGAGTTTAGATTATGCATATACAGCAGATTTTGACTGGAAAGCAACCTCTCAAGACGCTTCAATTATTGAGAGAGTTGGGAATTTAATTCAAAATGCAAATACACATAATGTAACTGGATCATTAAATTTTGCTAAATTATACAAAGACACAAAATTTGAGAATTTATTTTTAAAGAAAAAAAATAGAAAAAAATCTAATCCAAACTCCTTAGACAATTCAATAACTAATAAACAAGTTTCTGCCCGAAAAAGAAAGAAAGAACCTTTAGGAAAAAAAGTTATAAGAGGATTTTATGATGTCATCACGTCTGTAAAAACAGGAAAAATAAGCTATTCAGAAAATAATGGGCAGTTGTTGCCAGGGTATGCACCAGAAGTTGGCTTTTTGGGAAGAAATAATTTTGGAGGAGGGCAAGCACCCTCTTTAGGTTTTGTTTTTGGAAGTCAAGTAGATATTAGAAATACTGCTCTGGTAAATGGTTGGTTGGTAGCTCCTAGATTGGATGGAGAGGATTATTATGACAAAACATATACTAGAACACATTTTGATAAATTAGACTATAATTTTTCTTTAAAACCGGCCAAAGATTTAAATATTGAAATCACAGGAAACAAAATAAACACAAGAAGTTTAGCTCAACAATTAGATATAAGATTTGACTCCACCGATCCAGAAGGGAATGGATTTATAGATGAAAGTATCCCTGCTTTTATTACAGGAAATTTTAGCACTAGCTATTCCATGTTTTCAACAGCTTTTAAAAATGGGGATCAATTATTTGATCAACTAAGAGCCAATAGAATTGCGATCTCAAGAAGATTAGGAGAACAAGCTGGAATTGATGTTGATGATCCAGCAAACATTAACCCACTAGACGGAACAGTTGTTGGTTTTGGCACTAATAGTCAAGATGTTTTATTGCCTTCCTTTTTGGCAGCCTACTCTGGTAAAAATGCCAATAATGTAAAGCTGGGGATATTTAGAGATATTCCTATACCTGCATGGAATTTAAGATATACAGGTTTTATGAAATATAAATGGTTTAAGGAGAATTTTAGTAGTTTCAGTGTAACTCACGGATATAAATCATCTTATACTGTGTCTAGTTTCACAAACAACTTGCAGTATGATGATGATAATCCAACTATTACCAATGCAGCAGGAGATTTTGAATCTAGAACACTAGTTTCATCGGCTACATTAGTGGACGAATTTTCACCTCTTATTCGTGTAGATATGAAAATGAAAAATTCATTTTCTATGAGAGGAGAACTCAAGAGAGATAGAACTCTTACCATGAATTTTAACAACAGCACACTAACAGATATCAAAGGGACCGAATATATTTTTGGTTTTGGATATGTTTTCAAGGATGTTAAAATGAAAACTTCTTTTACGGGAAAAAAACAAACATTAAAAGGAGATATTAATCTAAGAGCTGATGTGTCATTAAGAGATAATCTAACATTAATTAGATCAGTTAATTCAGAGAATGATCAAATAAGTGGTGGGCAAAAATTATTTTCAATTAAATTTACTGCAGATTATAGATTAAATAGTAATTTAACTGCGTCGTTTTATTACAATCATCAAACGTCTAGATATGCTATATCAACTACATTTCCAAGACAGTCAATAAACGCAGGATTTAATTTTATATACAACTTAGGAGGAAATAAATAAAAATATAAAAAATGAATATACCAATAGATTTAAAGTACACAAAAGATCACGAATGGGTTAAGATTGATGGAGATACAGCTACCATAGGTATTACTGATTTTGCTCAGGGAGAATTGGGAGATATTGTGTATGTTGATGTTGATACTCTAGACGAAACAGTTGATAAAGACGAAGTTTTTGGTTCGGTAGAAGCTGTAAAAACAGTTTCAGATTTATTTATGCCTTTATCTGGAGAGGTTGTTGAATTTAATGAAGGATTAGAAGACGATCCAGAAATTGTTAATAAAGACCCTTATGATAAAGGATGGATTATTAAAATTTCAATCACAGATCAATCACAAATAGAAGACCTACTAGATGCTCAAGCATATCAAAGCATTATTGGAGGATAATGCTATATTTATAGCTATTTTTTTTACAATTTCAATAACCATCGGTAGTCTTGTAAAATCAGATGTAATAGCTATAGAAATAGTTTCAATTTCTGATAAAACAATTCATTTTATTGCTTATTTTTTTTTAATGCTTTCTTGGTTGTATGTTTTTTTTAAAAAAAAGTCATTTTCGAAGAATGTAAAATTTATATTTATAGGCTGTATTGTCTTTGGCATAATTATTGAAATTATACAGGGAGTTACTACAACATACAGAACGTTAAGTTTTTTAGATGTTGCAGCAAATACCTTAGGAGTCTTATTTGCATCTACAGTGTTTCATTTTTTTGAAAAAAAAATAAGACTATTTTAGTGTTAAACTTTGCAAATAAAATAATAATTTGGTTAAATTAGCCAACTATAAAACTTTTAGTAATGGAAATTAAGAAAAATCCAAAATCTAATCTAGAAAACTACAGCAAGCTGTTTATGCAGTTAGGCCTTGTATTAGCTTTATTTGTAACTTATGTAGCCATAGAAAAAAAGACTTTTGATCGTCAGTTTGGTGATTTAGGAGATGTAAATATGAATGCGGATATGGAGGAAGAAATTCCAATTACGGAACGTATTGAGCCTGAAATCCCAAAAACTCCACCACCACCAACACCAGAAAAAATTGAGGTTGTTGAAGATGAAAAAGAGGTTGAAGAAACCGTTATAGAGTCAACAGAAACAGATGAAACTGAAGCTGTTGAAGTTGAAGATATTGTAGAGGAAGCTGAAGAAGAGGAAGTGATTGAAGATGTACCTTTTACTATTATTGAGGATGTGCCAGTTTTTCCTGGGTGTAAAGGAAATAAAAAAGAATTAAAAGCTTGTTTTAACAAAAAAATGCAGAAACATTTTGCAAGAAAGTTTAATTCAGATTTGCCAAATGATTTAGGAATGACTCCAGGAAAGAAAAGAATAATTATGCTTTTTAAAATTAACAAAGTTGGAGATATAGTTGATATTAGAGCAAAAGCGCCTCACCCAAAATTACAAAAGGAAGCTATTCGAATTGTAAAGTTACTTCCCAAAATGAAGCCAGGAAGACAAAGAGGTAAAGCGGTAGGTGTAAAATATACTTTACCGATGAGAATTGAGGTAGAATAACTTTACACGTAAAACTATAATAAAAATCCTAGCCCTTTTGGTTAGGATTTTTTATTTAAAGATATTCCTTATTTTAGGAAACCTCTAATTACATTTTCAATAATATATTGTATTTTCGATACAAAGTTTAAATATTCCTACTGTATATGAAACCCTATTTTGCTCATAAAACTGCTGTTATAGACTCTGGTTGCGCTATCGGTAAAGGAACAAATATCTGGCATTTTAGCCATGTGATGTCCAATTGTATTATTGGGAAAAATTGTAACCTTGGGCAGAATATTGTTGTTTCACCTGAAGTAGTTTTAGGAAACAATGTTAAAGTACAAAATAACGTATCTATATATACTGGAGTTACCTGTGAGGATGATGTATTTCTTGGCCCATCAATGGTATTTACAAATATCATTAATCCTAGAAGTGCCATTAAAAGAAAAGATCAGTATTCTAAGACCCTAGTAAAAAGAGGTGTAAGTATTGGAGCTAACGCAACTATTGTTTGCGGAATTACTATTGGAGAGTTTGCTTTTATTGGTGCGGGTGCTGTAGTTCTGAAAGATATACTCCCCTATGCTTTAGTAGTGGGAAACCCCTCTAGACAAATTGGTTGGATAAGTGAATACGGTCATAGACTTAATTTTAACGAATTAGGATATGCTATTTGCTCTGAGAGTAAAGAAGAATATCAATTAAAAGCTAATAGAGTTCAAAAAGTAGATTTTACTTAATTAAATCAAATAAAAAAACCTCCTTCTGGAGGTTTTTTTATTTGATTTAATGTAATAAGTATAGTTAATCAAACTCTTTAGAGAGATCAGCAGAATCATACCACTCCATGTAATGAGACAACTTTCCTTCTTCGTTGAATTGAAGAACTGCATACCATTTTAACATACTTTTTTTTCCGTTTGAAGCAAAGTTTGAAGTCCATGTTCCATAAGCTCTCACATTTCCATCAGGCAAATTGTTTTCATCTAAGGCAGCAAAATATTGTGGATTTGTAAGTTTTTTGTTGTTGAAGTTCGTCATGAAACCACGAAATGCTTTTTCCCAATCAGCTTTTGGAAGAGAATCCATTCCTACAGCTGGTGGTGACCAAATAAAGTCATCACTCATATATTTATCCGAAAAGAATGCTGTTGAATCGTTTTGCATAAATGCATCTAGCCAAGCTTTAGTTGTTTCTGTATTTTTTTTAAAAACACTCATTTTTAAATCTACAGAATTTTGGTTATTATCTTGGCAACCAGTTAAGAGTGTAAAAGTTAATACACACAATAATAATTTTTTCATTTTGATAAGTTTTTAGTTCCCTAAAGATACTAACTTTTATAAAAACGGCAAACAGTATCCAGCTACAGGGATTTAATCTTGTTTTTTAGCAGGGATATTTTGATTTTAAACCCAGGATTTTGTATTTTTATATCTATAAAATTTATGTAATGAAACACGTAATTATAGTTGTTTTTGGTTTGTTCTTTTTTGTAAGTTGTGGAAAAACTCAAAAGGAAAATACTCCCCAGAAAAAAGTCAAGAAAACTAAAGTAACCGTCTCTAAAAAAGAAAAGACTACCAAAAAGAAATCTGCTGTAGTTGTGGATTCAGAAGGAATTGCAAATGTTACAATTTCCTCAAATGATGGAATGCGTTTTGATGTTAGAAAAATTAATGTATCAGCCGGCCAAAAGGTGAGGTTAACATTAAACCACACAGGGAAACTTGATAAAAAAATTATGGGACATAATGTTGTCATTTTAAAGAATGGAGTAAAATCCTCTGCATTTGCAGTTAAGGCAGCATCATCTAAGGATAATGATTATATTCCAGAAGGAACTTCTGATGTAATTGCACACACAAAAATGATTGGTGGAGGAGAATCTGCAATGATTGAATTTACAGCTCCAGAAAAAGGAACCTACAATTATATTTGTAGTTTCCCTGGTCACTTTGCTATGATGAAGGGAAAGTTAATTGTGGAATAATTTTACAATCAATTTTTATAGTTCTAGTATTTGAATTTTCCTAAATTCTATAGGATGACTTTCGCTTTGAAGAGAAATGTATCCTTTAGTTAATGCTTCACCGTCTTTTGCTTGAATATCTTCTGAGGCACTATCTAGATACTCTCCACCAATACTTGGTTTAGAATAGCTAATAGCAAGTTCACCATCTATAAAATGAGTTATGGAATTTTCATCAACAATAACCTCAGCTTCAATCCATTCTTCACCATAATATGTTTTGCTTTCAGCCATGATACAATGTTCAGTAATTTTTTCTCCTTTCATTTCTACATGAGTAGCAGGAGTGCATAAATTACCCGAAGGTCTTTGAACGCCATTTTCTACTCCTCCTAATAGTTGAAATTCTAGAGATAATGGGAACCTTTGATTTAAAAGCATAGTTTCTGGAGCTTGACTATGAATCATGATGCCACTATTTTTTTCTGCCCAAGCTTGTCCTCCATTTACTTGCTTTCCCAAAAATCTATACTCTAACTTTAATCTATAATTAGTAAATGGAGTTTTGTAAAATAAATGACCAAATTCATCAGTAAAATTGTCATATTGATCATAAGAGACTTTTATGCTCCCATTCTCAACTCTGAAAGTATTTAGATGATTATCATGTAATTCATAACCATTGATTTTTACAATCCAATCGTCTAAGTTTTCTCCATTAAAAAGAGATTTCCATTTGTTGTCGGATTCAGTTTTATTAGAAATATTTTTTTTACAATTAAAAAAAGAACTTAATAGAAGTACTATAAGTAATATGTTAAAAAAAGATTTCATTTTTTTAAAGTGAATATGATTTACCTCCAGTTAATTCTTGTAAGTCCCCACAGTAGTAAGCTGTTGGGATTGGGTCATAAGCAAGTATATTTTCACCCACTTCTTCTGAATGTTTGTATGCGTAAATAGTCATCCATTTTAACTGATTTAAAAACTCTGAAGATGTCATTTCTAATGCTTCTGGATTTGCCTCCCGTTCTGGGTCTATCTCCTTACTAAAAAACATGTGTTCATCTAACAAGGCTTTATATTGTTCTTGTGTAACATCATCTAAATTAGATTCAGTATCTGGTTTTAGAAGAGTAATTATTTTATTAAAAGCAGCTCTAGTAATTTCTTGATCTTTGGGTTCCAAAACCTCAAGAATGTAGTTGTCAATAAATTGAGGAACACCTACCTCTGTTGCAGCTGGAGTAGTGGCTGTTTTTGGTATAACAATATCTACTAAGTTTGTAACAACTGTTTTTTCATCATGAGTCAAATAGCTTGTAGTCCATGTTTCAGCATCTGAAGTACAACTTTGTAACATACTAAAAATACTTGGTGAAATGGCAGCAAAACCAGCAGCAAACCCTATGTTTTTTATCGCGTCTCTTCGTTTCATATATCTATCTATTAAGCGTTCTTTTTAAAGTTTTTAGCAGCATGATTTGCTGCTCTAGCTGTAAAAGCCATATAAGTTAATGAAGGGTTTTGGCAACCTGAAGAAGTCATAAAAGCCCCATCAGTTACATATACATTGGTGCAGGCGTGTATTTGATTGTACTTATTTAGAACAGATGTTTTAGGATCTCTACCCATTCTTGCAGTACCCATTTCATGAATACCTAATCCCATAGCTCTTGAAGTTTCATGATCATACCCTTTTACATTTTTATACCCAGCTGCTTTTAGCATTTCAATAGCTTGTTCTTGCATATCTACTCTCATCTTCAGTTCATTTTCGCCGAAATCAGCATCAAAAGTTACCGTGGGCAAACCCCATTCATCTTTTTTGTCATAGTCCAGATACATTTTATTACTATGATCTGGTAGTGTTTCACCGAAAGCCAATAAATTCACATTCCATTCTCCTGGTTTGAGTATTGCTTCAGCTAGTTTTGGTCCATATTTTAATTCAGCAACTAATTCCGATGCATCACTTCTACTTGCACCGCCTTGATATCCATAGCCTCTAATGAAATTTTTCATTTTTGTTTTCTTATCAACATTTCTGAATCTAGGAATGTAAATACCATTTGGTCTTCGACCTTTTACATATTTATCATCGTATCCCTCTGCTACTGCAGAAGCTCCAACTTGAAAATGATGATCCATAATATTATGTCCTATTTCACCACTATCATTACCTAAACCATTAGGAAATCTCTCAGACTTTGATTGTAAAAGAATAGAGGCAGATGCAATAGCTGATGCACATAAAAAGATAATTTTCGCATTGTAAACGTGACTTTCTTTAGTTTCTGCATCAATTACACGAACACCAGTAGCTTTTTTTGTAGTATCATCATAGATGACTTCATGAACAATAGAATTATGTCTTAGTGTCATATTTCCAGTAGCGTCTGCTGCTGGAAGAGTTGAGGAGTTACTACTAAAATAGGCGCCATAAGGGCATCCTCTCATACACCTGCTCCTGTATTGGCAAGTACCCCTTCCCAGACCTTCTTTTGTTCCTTCTGTAATATGAGCTGTTCTTCCAATGGTTAACAATCTGTTGTCCTCAAACTTTTCTGAAATCTTATTTTGTAAATGCTCTTCAACACAATTTAATTCCATTGGTTTAAGAAGCTTCTGATCGGGAAAATGTTTTAATCCTAAATTCTGTCCACTAACACCAATATATTCTTCAACTTTATTATACCATGGTTCTATATCCTTATAACGAATAGGCCAATCAACGGCAATACCATCTTTTTTATTAGCTTCAAAGTCTAAATCACTCAATCTATAACTTTGTCTTCCCCACATTAAAGATCTTCCACCAACGTGATATCCTCTCATCCAATCAAACCTCCTTACTTCATTGTATGGGTGTTTAATATCATCTACAAAAAAATGTTCTCTTGCCGGTTGTGTAGTGTAGCCAGTTCGGTGTTGTTTAGGTTTCCGATTGATTGTTTCTTGTGTAGTTTTTCCTCCATTGGGTAAGTCCCAAGGATCAAGGTGAGCGGTGGTGTAATCTTCGATGTGCTTCACCATTCTGCCTCTTTCAAGGACCAATGTTTTTAAGCCTTGTTCACAAAGTTCTTTTGCTGCCCAACCTCCAGAAATACCTGTTCCTACTACAATAGCGTCAAATAGGTTATCTTCTGTTTTTACTATGTTGTTATTCATTAATTATAATTTTTGAGACTTTTTTTTGTGATATTGTGAAATATATTGTTATAAAATTACATATTTCTAAGCCAAATTAATTAATTTGCGGACTTATTATGTTCAAAATTTTTCAGTGAAAATAAATATACAAAATATATTACCATTTAAGGAAGACGGGATAGAATATCACGCAGATACTTGTCTGCCCTTAGTTGACGCTGTTGGTAGAAAAAAATTAAAATTTAATGCGCTGGCAAGGCATACTTATCCTGGGAAAAGACTCTCAGAAGATACTACAGGACTCAATAGTATCGGATATTGGGATGCCAATGAACCTCAAGACTGGGGTTTAGACTGGCATAGAAATGAAGGGATAGAAATTCATTTCTTAGAATCGGGTTCTATGCCTTACTCACAAGAGAGTCAAGAGTTGGAATTATTGCCTAATAATTTAACAATTACGAGGCCTTGGGAAGTCCATAAAGTTGGTAATCCTATTATAGGAATGGGAAAATTTTATTGGATAATATTAGACTTAAATGTAAGAAGACCACATCAAAATTGGTCATGGCCAGATTGGATAATTTTAGCTCCTAATGATCTAGAGAAACTAACAAATATTTTAAGACAAAATGAAAAAGTTTGTTGGAAGGCAGATAAACGTATTTTAGATTGTTTTCAAAAAATTGGAAAGGCTGTAGATACAGATAAAGATGGAAGTAATGCTTCGAAAATAAGATTATTAGTAAACAATTTATTGCTTTTTCTTCTTGATTTATTGGTTGTTGAAGAGGTCAAATTGGATGAAAAATTAATGAATAGTTCTCGAAGTGTTCAGTTATTTTTGAAAGAGTTGGATGTAAATTTATCTGAAAGTTGGACTGTTGAAAAAATGGCTAAATCATCTGGAGTTGGTTTAACACGATTTACGTTTCACTGTAAGCAATTAACAAACTTAACACCAATGAAATATCTGATGTTAAAAAGATTAGAAATGTCTAAAAAAATCTTATCAGATCAGCCTGAAATGAATATATCTGACATTGCTTATCTGTGTGGGTTTTCTACTAGTCAATATTTCGCTACCATGTTTAAAAAACACGAAAAATGCACCCCTTTGGAATACAGAAAAAGCACTTTTAACTATGTTTAAAATTTGTTTAAAATTTTTCACTGAACAATTATACACATAATTTCAAGGTCTATGTTATACTTTGAGCATCCTAAAATGTCACAAATTTATAAATAAGATGAATTCAACTATTATTCCAAAATCAATTTTTATTGCACTATTAATTCTTGGTGTTTCAATATCTAGTTGTAAAACTGATGAAAAAAAACAAGCAACTTCATCAGTAAAAGTAAGTTCTGATGAAGGAGTGTTTTTTAAGTTATCACTTGCTCAATGGTCACTTCACAAATATGTTGAAGATGATAAAAAATCACCTTTCCATTTTGCATCACAAGCAAAAGAAATGGGATTTAAAGGTTTAGAGTATGTAAGTCAGCTTTATAAACATGAAATTGAAGAATTAGGATTTAATGTTGTAATAGATTCATTAAATAAAATTAGTAAAAAAGAATCTATGCAAAATATTTTGATTATGGTTGATGATGAAGGAGATTTGGCTGATCCTGATGAAAATAAGAGAAACCAAGCAGTAGAAAATCATAAAAAATGGGTTGATGCTGCATCAAAATTAGGATGTCATTCAATCCGTGTAAATACTTTTGGTACAAATGATCCAGAAATTTGGAAAACTACTGTTGTAGATGGGTTGAGAAAGTTGTCAGTGTATGCTGCAACAAAAAACATCAATGTGCTTTGTGAAAATCATGGATGGTTGTCATCTAATCCTGTCGAGTTGATGAAAGCTATTAATGAAGTTAATATGGAAAACTGTGGGACATTACCTGATTTTGGTAACTGGTGTGTAAAAAGAGCAGATGTAAATGAAAAATGGGGAGATTGTGCCGAAGTGTATCCAGACAAATATGAAGGCACAAAAATGATGATGCCTGCAGCAATGGCCGTAAGTGCAAAATCGTATGATTTTGATGAAGCTGGTAATGAAACTACCATTGACTATATAAAAATGTTGCAAATAGTTAAAGATGCTGAATATACAGGTTTTATTGGAGTAGAATATGAAGGAGACAGATTAAATGAAAGAGATGGAATTAAAGCTACACGAGATTTGTTGTTAAAATCAGCAAGTAATCTGAAATAATAAAAAACTAGATAATAACACCATAAATCATTTAATGATGAAAAAATCAATCCAATTTCAACTCTCCTTTATGATGTTTCTCGAATTTTTTATTTGGGGAGGCTGGTTCGTAACTATGGGTACTTTTTTAGGAAGTAATTTAGGAGCTTCAGGAGGAGAAACCGCTATGGCTTATTCTACCCAATCTTGGGGTGCAATTATAGCTCCATTTATAATAGGGTTGATAGCTGACCGCTTCTTTAATGCCGAGAAAATTTTAGGCGTACTTCATTTACTTGGTGCAACACTTATGTACTTAATGTCTCAATCTACAGAGTTTTCTGTTTTTTATCCCTATGTATTGGGTTATATGATTGCATACATGCCAACTTTGGCATTAGTTAACTCGGTTTCTTTTAACCAAATGAGTGATCCTGCAAAACAATTTCCTTTAGTAAGAGTTTGGGGGACAATAGGATGGATTTTAGCTGGCTTAGCTATTAGTTTTCTATTTAAATGGGATTCTATTGAAAATATTAGTAATGGAATGTTATCAAACACATTTATTATGGTTGCTTTAGCATCTCTATTACTAGGAGTTTTTAGTTTTACCTTACCAAAGACACCACCCTCAGTAGCCAAGGGTGACAATGTTACAATAAAAGATATTTTAGGGTTGGATGCATTAAAATTATTAAATGATCGAAACTTTTTAGTGTTTTTTATATCCTCGGTTTTAATTTGTATTCCATTAGCATTTTATTATCAAAATATCAGTCCTTTTTTAACAGAATATCAGGTAGAAAATTCTACTGCATGGGCTTCTTTGGGTCAAATCTCAGAGGTAGCCTTTATGTTGTTATTACCTTTTTTCTTTAAAAAGTTTGGTTTTAAAAAAACAATTCTTTTTGGAATGTTAGCCTGGGTAGTCAGATATCTTCTTTTTTCTTATGGTAATAATGGGGATCTATTTTTTATGATTATTACAGGAATAGCCTTACACGGAATTTGTTATGATTTCTTTTTTGTATCTGGTCAAATTTACACTGATTCTAAAGCTGGAGAAAAAGTTAAAAGTGCTGCGCAAGGCTTAATTACATTAGCTACTTATGGTGTTGGAATGTTAGTTGGTTTCTGGATTGCAGGTAAAATTGTAGACAAGAATTTACTAGCAGGTGGCTCTCACGCTTGGCAAGATATTTGGATTTTCCCAGCAGTATTTGCAGTGGTAGTAATGTTAATCTTTGCACTATTATTCAAAAATGAAAAAGTAGAATATAAATCATAAATATAAATGAGTAGTTCTAAAATAAGACTAGGTATACTTGGCGGTGGGGGTAATTCTTTGATTGGGATTTTACATCGGATAGCTTCCTCTATGTTTGATAAATATCAAATTGTTGGAGGTGTTTTTAATCCTATTTGGGATGAAAATATTGATTTTGCCAATAGAATTGGGTTGCCAGTAGATAGAATTTACATAGATTTTGAAACACTAATTGAGCAAGAACTTCAATTGCCTGAAGATCAGCGAATGCAAGTAATTTCTATTTTAACACCCAATTTTTTGCATTTTCCTATGGCCAAAAAATTATTGGAAAATGGGTTCCATGTCATTTGTGAAAAACCTTTAACCACAACTTATAAGGAAGCTCAAGAACTTTATACCCTCTTACAAGATAAGAAAACTATTTTTGCAGTAACCTACACTTACACAGGGTACCCTATGATACGTCAAATGCGCGAAATGGTTAAAAGTGGTGTTATAGGAAAGGTTCAAAAAATTGATGCACAGTATTATCAGGGATGGATAAACCCTATTATTCATGACATAGAAAAACGCAAAACAACTTGGCGATTAAATCCCGAAAAATCTGGAGGAAGCTGTTGTATTGGCGATATTGGAACTCATGCTTTTGACATGTTAGAATATGTCTCAGGAGTAAAAATTGAAAATATCTTAGCAGACTTAAATCACGTATACGATGACAATCCTATGGATGTAGATGGCACTATTTTGTTAAGATGCTCTAATGATGTTAAAGGAGTTATTTGTGCAAGCCAAATTGCCACTGGAGAGGAGAATAGTTTTGTTGTAAAAATATATGGAGATAAAGCAGGGCTTAAATGGGAGCAAGAAAACCCAAATTATCTTTATTTAATGGAAGAAGGTAAGCCGTTACAAGTATTAAAACCTGGACATGAATATAACAGCAAACTATCTTTAGATGGAACAAAATTACCTCCTGGACATCCAGAAGGAATTTTTGATGCCATGGGGAATATATATAAAGGGGTAGCAAGGGCTATATGTAGCGAACCCTTCAACGTTGGGGAGTTTCCAACCATTATTGATGGTGTTAGAGGGATGAGTTTTATCGAAAAAGCAGTCTCCTCACACAAAAATGGAAATAGTTGGATCGCTATTGATGAAAACTATACTTTGTAACGTTTAAATTTTTTAAAAAAAATATGAAAACTATTAAAGGACCAGCTGTTTTTTTAGCACAATTTATGGATGATAAAGACCCGTTTAATTCGTTGGAGGGGTTGTGTAAATGGGCAAAAGAACTTGGATATATTGGCATTCAAATACCTACACTAGACAAAAGCATTATAGATCTAGACATCGCATCAGAAAGTCAAACATATTGCGATGAGTTTAAGGGAAAAATAAATTCTTTTGGTTTAGAAATAACAGAATTATCAACTCATATTCAAGGACAGTTGGTGGCGGTTCACTCAGCTCATGATTTGATGTTTGATGTATTTGTTCCAAAAGAGTTACAAGGAAAGCCAAAGCAACGAACGGAATGGGCTATTGATCAAATGAAGAAAGCTGCTATTGTTAGTAGACGATTAGGGTTAAAAACACATGCTACTTTTTCAGGTTCTTTATTGTGGCCTATGGTTCATCCTTGGCCGCAACAACCTAAAGGACTTGTAGAAACAGGATTTAAAGAATTGGCTACAAGATGGCTACCTATTTTGAATACATTTGATAGTCAAGGAGTAGATGTTTGTTATGAAGTGCATCCAGTCGAGGATATTCATGATGGAGATACTTTTGAAAGATTTCTTGAAGCAACAGGGAATCACAAAAGAGTTAATATTTTATATGACCCATCGCATTTTGTATTACAACAATTAGATTATTTAAAATATATAGATCACTACCACCAATTCATAAAAGCTTTTCATGTGAAAGATGCAGAGTTTAATCCTAGTGGGAAAAAAGGAACTTTTGGAGGATACAATGATTGGAAAAATAGAGCTGGAAGATATAGATCTCCAGGAGATGGTCAAGTAGATTTTAAACAAGTTTTTTCTAAGCTAACTGAATATGGTTGTGATGTTTGGGCAGTTTTAGAATGGGAGTGTGTGATAAAAAGTCCTCAACAAGGCGCCATAGAAGGTGTAGACTTTATAAAAAATCATATTATAGAAACTACCTCAAAAAGATTTGATGATTTTGCAGGGAGTGATGGAGATAAAGATGAAAATCAATTACAAAAAATATTAGGAATTTAATAGATGTAAACATGGTAAGAATAATAATCATTTTTAGTTTGTGCTTATTTGTAGGATGCAATCAAGCAGAGAAAAAAATAAAAAACAACGAAGTAAATCAACAGATTGCATCATCAAATCCATCTGAGAATACCAATGATTGGACAATTTTGTTTGATGGTTCTACTTTAGAGAATTGGCGAGGCTATTTGTCGGATGAAATGTTTCCAGAATGGACCATTCAAGATGATGCTATGGTATTTACTCCAGGTAAAGTAGGTGGAAAAAACATCATCACTAAAGAAAAATATACGAATTTTATTTTGTCATTGGAATGGAAAATTTCTGAAGCAGGTAATAGCGGAATATTTTGGGGGGTTTATGAAGATGAAAAATTTTCTGAAGCTTATATGACTGGTCCAGAAATTCAAGTTTTAGACAATGAAAAACATCCAGACTCTTTTGTTGGTAATGGAATTCATAAAGCAGGTTCTTTATATGACTTAATTGGATATCCTGCTCAACACATAAATCCTGCTGGAAAATGGAATAAATGTGTGTTAGAGATCGATCATAAAAAAAACACCGGAACTGTTACTATGAACGGGAAAGCTAGTATTTCATTTCCTTTATCAGGAGAAAAATGGGATGCTATGGTAGCCAATTCAAAGTTCAAAGATTGGGAAGGTTTTGGAAAATATCCTTCTGGGCACATTGGGCTTCAAGATCACAGTGATAAAGTTTGGTTTAAGAATATAAAAATTAAAGAAATATAAAAAAATCAACATTAACAGAATCAAAAATTTAATAGCTAAGTACATATGAATCAATATGTTAAAAATTTAATTAATTAAATTGATTTTAGCATAAAAAAACGAAAACGATTTCGTTTATTTTATTGAAAGATTCTTTTTTTTTGGAGATAAAAATGTTAATTTGCAATATTATCAATACATTTTTTCATTTACTGTTAAAGAAAGTGTAAATTTGACTTTGATAATAAAAATTCAAATTAAAAAAACAAATCATTATTAATTAAAATTAAACTTTTATGAAAAATTGTTTACTTAAAAAGCCTTTGTTGATTATTATGTTACTAATAGGTAGTATTACTTATGGTCAATCAATTAAAGGAGTTGTTTCTGATGCCGATGGTAGTTTGCCAGGTGTTAGTATTACCGTTAAAGGCACAACAACAGGAGTCCAAACAGATTTTGATGGAAATTACACAATTAAAGCCAAAGAAGGTGATGTGTTAGTTTACAACTATCTTGGATACAAAACTGAGCAAAGAACCGTAGGTTCTGAATCGGTAATCAATGTTACTATGACACAAGATTCTACTGAGTTAGATGAGATTGTGGTTATTGGTTATGGATCTACTACAGTTAAAGATGCTACCGGATCGGTAACATCAGTAACTTCAGGAGATTTTAACAAAGGTGTTATATCTTCACCTGAACAGCTAATTCAAGGTAAAACTGCTGGGGTTCAAATCTCAAATACAAGTGGTGCACCAGGAGCTGGCGTGAATATTCGTATTAGAGGATCAAACTCTGTGCGTTCTAATAACAATCCTTTATTTGTGGTTGATGGAGTTCCATTATCTGGAGGCGCAACTACAGCAGGAGCAAATGTGATTGGTTTGGGTGGAAATCCAGCCAAAAATCCACTTAATTTCTTAAACCCTAATGATATTGAAAGCATCAGTATTTTAAAAGATGCATCAGCTACAGCTATATACGGTTCTAGAGGGGCTAACGGTGTTGTAATTGTAACTACTAAGTCAGGAAGGTCTAAAAAAGGGGAATTTAGCTATCAAGCAAATATCAGTTCTTCTAAAGCGTTAGACACTTACGATCTTTTAAGTGCAGATAAATTTTTATCAGAAAGATTAAGAGTTGGTTTAGCAGTTGATGCTGCAAGTGATTATGGTTCTGCAACTGATTGGCAAGATGTCATTTTTAGAACTGCAATGTCTCACAATCAAAACCTAAGTTATTCTAAATCTCATGACAATGGTTCTTACATAGCAACTTTAGGTTTAGGAAATCAAACTGGTATTGTTGAGAATTCAAATTTAGAAAGACTTACAGCAAGAGTTAACTTAAACCATAGATTTTTAGATGATAAGTTACGATTAAGTTTTCAAGGTTCTGTTTCTAGAGTTAATGATAACTTAGCTCCAACAGGAGGAACTGCAGGTTATAAAGGAGATATTTTAGGAGCAGCTTTTTCTGCAAATCCTACTTGGCCTAACGATCCTGATTTTGATGGTGGTACTTTGGTGAATCCAGCTAACTTATTAGCGTATACACAAGGAACTACTAATACAAATAGATATTTAGCAAACTTATCGTTAGAATATGATTTAACATCAAACTTAAAAGCTAAGCTTGCTGTTGGTGTAGATAAGTCAGATTCTGATAACTTTTCTGTTACTTCAGCAGATGTGTTAGGATTGGAAGATGGAATACCAGGTAATGGTAGAGGTGCATACAATATGTTAGAGGTTCAAAATGAATTATTGGAAGCGACTTTAACTTACAATAAAGAATTCAAGAATTCTAAATTAGAAGTTTTAGGTGGTTTTTCATACCAAAGCTTCAGAAATTCAGGGCTATATTCAGGTGCTTGGGGATTCTCTTCAAGAGATCTTGATGTAATGGGTTCTAACCTGCAAGATGTTGTTACTGGAATAGCTGGAGAGATATCTGGTCAATACCAACAATTTGGATATGCTCCTAACTTAACTGGAGTTTATGTAAGAGGTTATGATGGGTTAGATTTTGTAAGTTCTAGCTTTTCTGCAAATACTTCAACAGCAAACGTAAACTCTTTAGCTGTTGACACTTATGACAACACAACTGAACTACAGTCATTTTTTGGAAGAGTTAACTATACTCTATCAAACAAATATTTATTTACGGCTACATTAAGAGCTGATGGTTCTTCGGCCTTTGCAGAAGCGAATAGATATGGGTATTTTCCTTCTGGTGCTTTTGCATGGAAGTTAAATGAAGAAGACTTTATGAGTGATAGTAATATGTCTACTTTAAAATTACGTTTGAGTGCTGGTATTACTGGTAACCAAGAAGGAGTAGGATATGGAAACTACGTTAATAGATCTCGTTGGAATGGATTAAATCCACAAAACAACGGAAATATTGACCTTAACAATGGTAATAGTATTGTTTCTTTTGGAGGAGATGGCCTTAAATGGGAATCTACAATTCAATACGCTACTGGTTTAGATTTTGGTTTTAATAATGACAGACTTTCAGGAAGTATTGATGTTTATAGAAAAGAAACTAAAGACTTATTATTTTTAGTTGATGAAGCTCAACCTGCTATTTTAGATCGTAAATTTAAAAACTTAACAGATTCTAAAATTGTAAATCAAGGGGTAGAATTTTCTTTAGGGTATGATTTAGTTCAAACGGAAGATTTTAACTGGTCAGCAAACTTTAATGTTGCTTATAACGATAATATGGTTGAATCTTTATCTGGACAATATGATTTCGCAAATGTTAACGGACCAGGATTGTCTGGTGCTTTTGCTATGAGATTACAAGAAGGACATTCACTATTTTCATACTATATGCAAGAGTTTAGTGGATACGATAGCGCAGGACAACCGATTTTAAGTGAAAAAGGTTTTGTTGGTAAAAGTGCTTTACCTAATTTAACAGGAGGTTTATCTACATCAATCAATTATAAGAAATGGACAATGTCTGCATACTTTAGTGGACAGTTTGGACATTATGTATACAATAACACTGCAAATGCATTTTTTACAGCAGGAGCCTTTAAAACAACTAGAAACGTTCTTCCAGGAACTTTAACAAGTGGAGAAGATTTAGGAGCATCAGCTGCAGTGTCTACTAGGTTTTTAGAAAAAGGAGATTTTGTAAGATTACAAAATTTATCTTTAGCATATGACATGCCTTTATCTGGAGAAGGAGTCTTTAAATCAATGGTTTTCTCTGTAACAGGACAAAACTTATTTTTAATGACAGATTATTCAGGACTAGATCCAGAAGTTAACTCTGCTACGGGAGGTAATTTACCTTCTATTGGAATGGATTATGGAGCGTATCCTAATCCAACAACAATTACTTTTGGAATTAACGCAAAATTTTAAAAATATAAAAAGATGAAAAAACAATTTAACATTAATATAGCTTTACTATTACTTATTTCTGTAACAGCATTTTATTCTTGCTCGGATTTAGAGCTTGAAGCTACGGATTCAGTAATACAAGATGTTACCTTTACAGGTTTAGCTGACACAGAAGAATCATTAAATGGTCTGTATAGTGAAACATGGGGTATGTTAGGAGATCAGGGGAATTTCTTTGCCCTGAACGAAGTAACTACAGACGAACAAGTTGTACCTACAAGAGGTAGTGACTGGGGAGATAATGGTCAATGGAGTTCACTTCATGACCATAAATGGAAAGTAGATCATAACTTTTTATTACCAACATGGAACCAATTAAATTCTAAGGTATTAAAAGCAACTCAGATTATTAGTCCTTTAAGTAATGCAACACCGCAGCAAATAGCTGAGGCTAAGTTTTTAAGAGCTTTTAGTATGTATTTTGTACTAGATCTATGGGGTCAAAACCCATTTAGAGAAGCAACAGATGCACCTACTGATACTCCTATTGTGCTTTCTGCTGCAGAGGCTTATGCATTTATTTTAAATGATTTAGATGAGGCTATTGCAGGGTTACCTGAAATTGCTCCAAGTCTTGCTACTAAAGGAGCATCAAAGGCTGCTGCTAATTTCTTAAAAGCAAAAGTTATACTAAACAGTGAGCGTTATACTGGTTCAGCACCTAATTATTCAGCAGTAATTAGTGCTGTTGATGCAGTTGAAGCTAGTGGTTTTGCTTTGCAATCAGGTTATTTTCAATTATTTGAACCTACAGCAAATAATGAAACTGTTTTATACGGTCAAATAGGAATAGGTAATAGAATTTGGAATGGAATGCACTACAATATGGTCTCAGCAGATCAAGGTGGTGGATGGAATGGTTTTTCTACTTTAGCTGAATTTTATGACTTATTTGAAGGTGAATCTGAAACAAACTATCTAGGTGACTCACCTGATGAAAGAAGAGGATGGGTTCCAGATGCTACTACAGCAAATGCAACTACTAATCATGGTATAGGTTACGGATTTTTAGTTGGACAACAATATGATAAAGATGGAGTGGCTTTAACTGATAGAGCCGGAGATCCATTAATATATTCAAGAGATTTAAGTTTATATACTAGTAATGAGGCTCAAGGTATAAGAGTGATTAAATATCACCCTTATGATGGATCTGGGTTTAATTCTTTTAGAGCGCACGAAACTATTTTCAGATTTGCAGATGCACACTTAATGAGAGCAGAAGCTATGCTAAGAAATGGTGATTCTGGAGGTGCATTAGCTGAGGTAAATGAATTGAGAGTTTTAAGAGGAGCAACTCCTTTCTCATCACTTAGTTTAGATGATATGATTGACGAAAGAGGTAGAGAATTATATGTAGAATTTTTTAGACGTAATGACCTACTAAGATTTGGACAATTTACTAAAAACTGGGAGTTTAAAGATCCTGCTGCAGTTGGAGATGCAAATAAAAACTTATTTCCAATTCCATTAACAGCTCTTTTATCTAACCCTAATTTAGTTCAGAATCCAGGGTACTAAATTTTATCACATATAGATAATTTGATTAAAGAGGGTATTTTTATACCCTCTTTAATTATTTAAAAAAAAGGCTAATATCAATTGTCAATAGTTGTTTTAATCTTTGAAGGTTAACTATAGTTTAAATAAATATTTTTTTTTGAAATTCTTTCTTTCTCACTTAAATATTATATCAAGTCTTATCGATTTCAATACAAATATTTTATACCTTTATATTATTAATTAAACTCCTCGTTTTTTTATTAAAACACTAAATATTATACTTAAGTCTTAAAGATTTCATTGTAAAAATTATAATTTTTGTAAGTAAATAAAACTCTCTTTTTATTTTAAAATACATAATACGACTCCACAATATGAATTTAAATATTTTAATTAGAAAATTATTTTTGTTAGTAATTTTTTTAGGTTTAATAAATTCTTGTAAAAAAACCGATTTTAATAAGGAGAATTCTGCACCCACGTCAACTCTATTTACCTTATTGGAGTCTGATGAAACTGGAATAGACTTTTTAAATGAAGTCAAAAATCAAAAGAATTTCAATATTTTCAAGTATAGAAATTTTTACAATGGCGGAGGAGTAGCTATTGGAGATATTAATAATGATGGCTTAGCAGATATTTACTTCACAGGAAATATGGTAGCTAATAAGCTATATCTTAATAAGGGCAATCTATCATTTGAAGATATTTCTGAAAGTGCCGGAATTGAGGGGAATAAACCCTGGTCTACAGGTGTTGTTATGGTTGATATTAATCAAGACGGTTTGTTAGATATTTATGTGAGTAATGCTGGGAATTTAAAAGGAAACAATCATGATAATGATCTGTACATAAATAACGGTGATTTAACCTTTACAGAAAAAGCTGCTGAATATAACTTAGCTAAAACAGGGTTTTCAACACACGCATCTTTTTTTGATTATGATAAGGATGGAGACTTAGACGCTTATATTCTAAACAACAGCAATATCCCGGTTAGTAGTTTAGGATATGCTGAACAGCGTGATAAAAGAGCACAAGATTGGGAGAATGTCCCAGAGATTTTTAGAGGCGTTGGTGATATGTTATTGAGAAACGATAACGGGAAATTTGTGGATGTAAGTGAAGAGGCAGGTATTTATGGTAGTTTAATAGGATTTGGATTAGGAGTTATGGTAACTGATATGAATGGAGATTTGTATCCAGACATTTATGTTTCTAATGATTTTTATGAAAGAGATTATCTATATATAAACAATCAAGATGGTACTTTTACAGAAGATATTACAAATTGGACTTCTCATCTAAGTTTATCAGCAATGGGTGTAGATATTGCAGATATAAATAATGATGGAAATGCAGATATTTTTATAACGGATATGTTACCCGAGTCAGATCAGAGAGTGAAGTCTGTTATGGAATTTGAAGGCTATAATGTTTTTAAATTAAAGCAAAGCAAAGATTTTTCTCAACAATATATTCAAAATACGTTACAACTAAATAACGGAAACAGTACTTTTTCTGAGGTTGCTTATTATAGTGGAGTAGCAAAAACAGATTGGAGCTGGGCTGGTCTTCTCTTTGATATGGACAATGACGGGAATAGAGATATTTTTATTACCAATGGAATTAATCATGATTTAACAGATTTAGACTTTGTGAATTTTTTCGCAAATGAAATTATTCAAAAAATGGCTTTAACAGGTAGAAAACAAGCCATAGATTCTATCATTAATAAAATGCCAGTAAAACCTCAGCCTAATTATGCCTACAAGAATAACGGCGATATTACCTTTGAAAATGCAAACAGAGAATGGGGTTTTGAAACACCAAGTTTATCAAATGGAGTTGCATATGGAGATTTAGATAATGATGGAGATTTAGATTTAGTCATTAACAATGTTAACATGTTGCCATTTGTTTATAAGAATAATTCAGATTCATTAACCAATAATAATTATTTAAAAATTAAGTTAGAAGGAGAAAAGGTTAACAATTTTGGAATTGGAAGTACTGTGAAAATTTTTCATAAAAATAAAATATTTGTCCAAGATCAAATGCCTTCAAGAGGGTTTCAATCTTCTATGGATTATGTGATGACTATTGGTTTGGGAGAGATATCATTAATAGATTCATTGCAAGTAATTTGGCCAGACAATAAAACTCAAAAATGGAAAAATATTGAGGTTAACTCTACAATCACATTAAAGCAATCAGAGGCAACTAAAATTCAAAAGCCATTAAGTCAAAAGAAAGAAAAAACACTGATTACAGAGGTTTTAAAAACCAATTTACAAAAACATAAAGAAAACAGTTATTCTGATTTTGACTATGAAGGGTTAATCAATAAAATGCTGTCTCAAGAGGGACCTGCTTTAGCTGTAGGCGATATTAATAATGATGGGAATGATGACTTTTATGTCGGTGGAGCAAAAAATCAACCAGGGCTACTGTATCTTAATTTAGGGGATGGTAATACTGCGCTATCAATACAAAAATCGTTTGATAAAGATGCTTTTTATGAGGATACAACTGCTGCTTTTTTTGATGCCAACGGAGATGGAAATTTAGATTTGATGGTTGGATCTGGTGGGAACGAGATAGGCCAAGAGAATAATTATAAAGTAAGACTTTATATCAACAATGGAAAAGGAAGATTTGATCCAGCGCAGAAAAAATTAGCCCCTTTAAGAAAAAATATTTCAGTGATAGCCCCTTGTGACTTTGATAATGATGGAGACGTTGATATTTTTGTTGGCGCTAGAAGTTTAGTAGCAATTTATGGAGTTAATCCAACGCATCACTTTTTAGAAAATAATGGAGATGGAACTTTTCAAGATACTACAGAAAAAGTTGCTTACGAAGTTAAAAACGCAGGAATGATTACTGATGCAATCTGGAAAGATGTTGATAATGATGGGAACAAAGATTTGATTACTGTTTCTGAATGGGATACTCCAAAGATTTTTATAAATAACGGAAAAAGATTAAAAAAGCAAACATCAGTTTTAGATGATTTACATGGAATGTGGAATGTAGTCGAAGCTGCTGATTTAGATAATGATGGGGATTTAGATTTTATTTTTGGGAATCAAGGAAGTAATATTATGCATAAACCTTCTTTTGAAAACCCACTAAAAATGTGGGTAAATGATTTTGATAATAATGGTACTATTGAGCAAATTATGACTAAACATAATCAAGGAAAAGATTATCCAATTCATATGAAAAAAGAGTTAACATCACAATTGGTTTCCCTGAAAAAACAAAATTTAAAAGCTTCTGAATATGCAAAAAAATCAATCGATGAATTATTTCCTCCATCAATATTTGATAAATCGATTATGAAAAAAAGTGCTATTTCAGAAACAATCATTGCTGTAAATGATGGAAAGGGTGATTTTACAACTAAAAAACTACCAAGCAGAGTTCAACTTTCTTGTGTTTGTGGAATTGTATGTACAGATGTTAATAATGACGGGTATCTAGATATTGTTATGGCAGGAAACAACTTTGAATTTAAGCCACAATATTCTAGGTTAGATGCTAGTTACGGATCTGTTTTATTGGGGGATGGAAATATGGATTTCACATGGCAAAATTATAATAGATCTGGTTTTGGCATAAAAAATGAAGTGAAGCATTTAAAAACAATAAAAGATAATAAAGGGAAAAAGTATCTATTAGCAGCCATTAATAACGAAAGCCCAAAATTATTTTTAATCAATGAATAAAAAAATAATCATATTTTGTTTTTCGATATTCTTTTTAGCATGTAATAAAGAAGAATTCTTATTTAATAACCCGTCCTCTAAGGAGACAGGATTGGTTTTTGAAAATACAATTAAACCCTCTGATGAGCTAAATATTCTTGATTATCTGTATTACTATAACGGGGGTGGAGTAGCTTTAGGAGATATAAATAATGATGGCCTTCTAGACATCTTTCTTTCAGCAAATCAAGAAAAAAACAAGTTATTTATTAATAAAGGGAATTTACAATTTGAAGACATTTCATTAAAAGCCAATATTTCTGGAAACAGCTCATGGAATACTGGAGCAGTAATGGGAGATGTAAATGGAGATGGTTTATTAGATATTTACGTTTGTGCTGTTGTTGGGGTACATGGCTTTTATGGAAATAATGAACTATACATTAATAATGGAGATGAAACATTTACAGAAAGTGCAGAAAAATATAAACTAGATTTTGATTCATATAGTTCTTCTGCAGCATTTTTAGATTTTGATTTAGATGGTGATTTGGATATTTATTTATTAAATCATGCTATCCATACTCAAGAATCTTACGGTAAGGCATCTTTACGATACAAAAGAAATGAACAAACAGGAGATAAGCTATTAAGAAATGATGGAGATAGTTTTACAGATGTGAGTGAAACTGCTGGAATTTTTGGTGGCATTAATGGTTACGGATTAGCAATTTCTATAGCAGACTTTAATCAAGATGGTTTTCCAGATATATATGTAGGCAACGATTTTCATGAAGACGACTATTATTACATAAACAATGGAAACGGCACCTTTTCAGATCAATTAAAAAATTATTTCGGGCATACCACCAGATTTTCAATGGGGAATGATGTTACAGATATTAATCATGATGGATTACCAGATATCATTTCTTTGGATATGCTCCCTGAAGACGAATTAGTTCTCAAAACATCTGATGGAGACGATAATATTCAAAATCAGAAACTAAGAACTCAAAAATTTGGATATCATTATCAATTTACTCGAAATATGTTGTATGTTAATCAACAAAATTCACCATTCCTAGAAACTGCCTTATTAAGTGGAGTTGCCGCAACAGATTGGAGTTGGAGCAGTTTATTTGCAGATTTTGATCAAGACGGAGAACAAGACTTGTTTATTTCAAACGGTATTCCAAAACGACCAAATGATCTTGACTTCATCAAGTTTATTTCAAATGATCAGATTCAAAAAAAACTAAATAATACAAAATTAGTAGATAAAGAAGCATTGCAATTGATGCCGTCTGGAAAAGTAAGAAATTATGTTTTTAAAGGAACTAAAAATTTAGAATTTGAGGATAAATCTGATCGTTGGATATCAAATAAAAAAGGGGTCTCTGGGGCAACAGCTTTAGGCGATCTAGACAATGATGGAGATATTGACTTGGTAGTTAGCAATATTAATGAAGAAGTATCATTATATGTTAATCAAACCAATGATAAATCAAATTACCTTCGGTTAAAATTTGACTATCCATTACCTAATGCTTTTGGAATAGGAACCAAAGTGTATTCATATCATCAAGGAGAATTACAATTTAAAGAATTGTACACAGTGAGAGGCTTTCAGTCTTCTTCAGAGCCAGTAATTCATTTTGGATATGGTTCTGTTCAACAGGTAGATTCAATTAAGGTAGTGTGGCCAAATATGACCTATCAAACTCTTAAAAATATATCTGTAAATCAACAAATTACTATCAGTCCAGAAAAAACAAAACCATTTAATTACGAATCTTTAATAAAAAGAAGTTCAAAACTCTTTGAGAAAGTTTCTAATGATTTAGGAATTAATTTTCTTCACAAAGAAGACAACTACACTGATTTTAATCGTCAAAAATTAATTCCCTATCAAACATCAGATAGAGGTCCTGCAGTTGCTATTGGAGATTTAAATATGGATGGCAAGGAAGATATTTACTTTGGAGGCTCTAAGTTTAATCCTGCTAAAGTGTTTTTGCAAAAAGATAGTCTTTATGTTGAAGAAAAAATACAAATTATTGCAAATGACTCTATAAATGAAGATGTTGTAGCTCTCATTGCAGATTTTAATAATGACAACAAAAATGATCTTTTGGTTGGAACAGGGGGTGCAGACTTTTATGATAAAATGAAACCTTTGTTAGATGCCTATTTTATTCAAACCGATACTGGTTTTACAAAAGAACAATTTCCTAAATATTATGAAAATGCATCAGTTATTGAAGCATACGATTATGATAATGATGGGGATTTAGATGTTTTTATAGGAAATAATGTTGTTTCAGGTGATTTTGGAGATATACCTAACTCTTATATTTTACAAAATAATGAAGGTTCTTTTTCTCTCTTAGAAAATCAACCTTTCCAAAATATAGGAATGATTACTGATGCTATTTGGGACGATTACAATTCAGATGGTTTTACAGATCTTATTTTGGTTGGAGAATGGATGAGTCCTAAGTTTTATAAAAATACGATGGGTTCTTTTGTGGAAGAGAGCGTAATCGATTCAAAATTAAAAGGATTGTGGCAACAGATTATTCCTTTTGATATCGATAAAGACGGAGATGTTGATTATTTACTAGGGAATTGGGGTAAAAACTCAAAATTTAAAGCAACAGAGGAACATCCATTACGAATGTATTACGCAGATTTCGACAATAATGGGAGTACTGAAACTATTCTCTGCAATTATAAAAACGGGTCCTATTATCCATTATTAGGATTAGATGAATTAGCCAGTCAGATTGTAAGCTTACGAAAAAAGTTTACAACCTATAAAAGTATGGCTGGAAAATCAATCAATGAAATTTTTGAAAAATCAATTTTAAATAAAGCGACCGTATTTGAGGTACATACGCTTGCTTCCGGGTATCTAGAAAATGAAAATAATAGATTTGAATTTATGCCTTTTATAAATGAGCTCCAAGTATCTCCAATTTCTTCTTTTTTAGAGTATGACTTTGATTTTGATGGTAAAAAAGAAATTCTAGTTTCTGGTAATTATTTTGGTGTTACCCCTTACCATGGAAGATTTGATTCTTTTCCAGGAGCATTAATTGTTAGTAGAGATTCTATCGTTCTAGGTAATAAACTTGGATTAGAATTTAATCAAAAAGCAGTAAAAAAACTAAATATAATTAAGATACTAGATAAGCCATATGTTTTGGCAACCATAAATAATGATAAGGCCCAAGTGTATAAATTAACTCATTAAATGAAGAACATGAAACAATTCAAAAAATCTTTAACGATAACAGCAATTCTTTTGGTATTGTTTTCATGTAAAGAAAATTCAGAACCCATAGAAATTACTCCAGATCATTTTCATACGGCCATAGATAAAGTAGTTGATGTTATGATTCACGACATATTTTCTCCGCCAGTAGCTAGTAGAGTATTTGTATACCCTAACATTGCGGCTTATGAAATTTTAGCTCAGAATGATTCATCTTATTATTCTTTGGAAAACCAAATAAAACATTTTGGAGCGATACCCTCGCCTGATCGTTCAAAAAGTATAAATTATCCGCTTGCTGCAATTATTGCCCACATAGATTTAAGCAAACAACTGATTTTCTCTGAAACTAAAATTGAAAATCACAGAGACAGTTTGTATAATATCTGGGAAGCTACCAATCCAATAGAATTCAAAGCCTCAAAAGACTATGGTTTGAAGGTTGCATCGTATATTTCTGGTTGGATGAATAAAGATAATTATGCTCAGACACGGACCATGTCTAAATTTAGTGTAGATTCTGAAGATGAGGGAAGATGGCAGCCAACACCACCATCCTATATGGATGGTTTAGAACCTCATTGGAACAAGATTCGATCCTTTGTTATAGATTCCGCAGCTCAATTTAAACCTGTACCACCACCAAAGTTTTCAATGAATAAAAATTCTGATTTTTATAAAGAACTTGTAGAGGTTTACGAGATTAGTAAAGAGATTACAAAAAAAGGAGATAACTCAGAGGAAATTGCTATTGCACAATTTTGGGATTGTAATCCTTATGTTTCTGTAACACGTGGACATTTAATGTTTGCTGTAAAGAAAATAACTCCGGGTGCACATTGGATTGGGATTACAAAAATTGCAGCTAAAAATGATAAAGCAGATTTTAATAGAACTGTTTTTGCTTATACCAAAACATCTATAGCAATAGCAGATGCCTTTATTAGTTGTTGGGACGAAAAATATAGAAGTAATTTGGTGCGTCCAGAAACATTAATAAACACATATTTTGACGATGAATGGAAACCGATTTTACAAACACCTCCTTTTCCAGAATACACAAGTGGACATTCTGTTGTTTCCGGAGCCGCTTCAATAGTTTTGACCTCAATTTTTGGAGATAATTTTAGTTTTGCAGATGATACGGAAATTCCTTTCGGTTTACCAATTAGAAATTATAAATCATTCAAACATGCTGCAGACGAAGCTGCAATTAGTAGAATGTATGGAGGTATTCATTACAGGGCTGCTGTAGAAGTAGGAGTTGGCCAAGGAAGAAAAATTGGAGAATTGGTTACTGATAAATTAACGATGGTAAAAAAATAGAATATAAAAAGTAATATTTTGATCAATTTCAATTTTAAAAAGTAAATGAAAAAAATTAGTGCTATTGTAGGATTTCTTTTAGTCGGTTTTTTATTGTGGTATCTTATTATTAAGCCCTATGATTATTTAGTCACTTTTAAAATAAAAACAACTGCAGGAACTATTAACCAATCTATCAAACTTTGGAATACAAGTATAGAAAACACTCGTCCTATTCAACAAGAAAACCTCAAAAACTTAACACAGCAGATTATAATTAAAGACTCTACGTATAATTATGAGTGGTCTATAAGCTCTTTAAATGACTCCATTTCTAAAGTAAGTGTTTACGTAACAGACATTGATCATAGTTTTGCCAATAAAATATCAATCCCGTTTGGTACTACAGATTTTGAAAAAAGAACACAGAATACTATCACTGATTTCATAGAGAAGCTAAAAGAGCACTTGAGTAAAACTAGAGTAAGTGAAGTTGTGGTAGATTCAACCAGATCCACCTATTGTGCCTACATTCCAATGAAAGGTCTGCAAATAGAAAAAGCGAGTGGGATGATGCAAAATTATTCTTTACTAACTAGTGTCCTTTCTGTTGAAAATATTGAAATGAATGGAACACCTTTTGTTGAAATTACAAATTGGAATACTCAAAATGATAGTATTACTTATAATTTTTGTTTTCCTGTCATAAAAAGCGATTCTCTTCCCAAAGATGCACGTATTGAATATAAACAATATAATGGAGTGAAAGCTTTAAAAGCTATATATAATGGAAATTATATTACCTCAGATAGAGCTTGGTACGCGTTGTTGGATTACGCAGAAAATCATGACATTGTGGTAGCTAAAAAACCTTTGGAAGTTTTTTATAGCAATCCAAATTTTGGAGGTGATGAGTTGCAATGGAAAGCAGAAATATTTTTACCTATTAAAGAATAGGTGCTTCACTATTTCTAGTTAAAATAATTATATAATTAACTATTAATGAGCTTTTTATATAACCACTTAGTTTGAGAAAAATAACATTTATTTGTTTATTTGTTCAATTTTTTTCACTGAATAATTATACACTCTGTATTAAGTAGAATTTAATACTTTAGTTGAAATTCCCGAGCCTAATTTAACTTTAATACACAAACATATAATGACTAATAACTCACTGCAAGAAAGAAATTGGTGGAAAGAGGGTATTGTATATCAAATTTATCCAAGAAGTTTCAAAGATACTAGTGGTAATGGTGTTGGTGATTTAAGGGGAATCATTCAAAAATTAGATTATATAAAAAGTTTGGGTGTTACCATGGTCTGGCTAAACCCCATTTATCAGTCTCCTAATGATGATAATGGTTATGATATTAGTGATTATCGAGCTATTATGAAAGAATTTGGCACCATGGAAGACTTTGATGAACTCCTAGAAGGTTTACACAAACGTGGTATGAAATTTATCATGGATGTAGTTGTAAACCATAGTAGTGATGAGCATGAATGGTTTCAACAATCTCGAAGTTCTAGGAATAACCCTTACAGAGATTATTATCACTGGTGGCCTGCTGAAAAAGGGAAACCAAATCATCGATGGAGTTTTTTTGATGAAAACAGTGATGCCTGGAAATATGATGAGCAAACAAATGCCTATTACCTTCATTATTTTTCTCAGAAACAACCTGATTTAAATTGGGAAAATCCAAAAGTGCGCCAAGAGGTTTATGATATTATGAAATTTTGGGCAGAAAAAGGGGTAGATGGTTTTCGTTTAGATGCTTTTCAATATGTAAGTAAAGATATTACATTTCCTCCCTTTCCAGAAGGGTATGATGTAGATGTGCCAAGTGTGATTGAATATCATGGGATGGGCCCTCACATTCATAGTTATTTAAAGGAAATGTATGATCAAGTCTTGAGTGAATATGATGTCTTTGCAGTTTCAGAGGGGGTAGGAAGTACTTTGCAAGACGCTCATGATTTAGTAGACAAGGATCGTAATGAACTGCAAATGGCCTATCATTTTGAAGCTACAGATATGGTTACTACATTAGATAAATGTACCCTAGCCCAATTTAAAGAATCATTTACAAAATGGGACAAATCATTTGCTGAAAAAGGGTGGATAGCTATTTATTTATCAAATCATGATCAATCTAGATTCATAAATCGATATGGTAGTGATAAGCCAGAGTTTAAGGATTACTCTGCTAAATTACTAAACACTTTCATTCTATCTATGCGAGGCACCTCCTTCACCTATTACGGAGATGAATTAGGGATGACAAATATTGGATTTACAAAGATAGAACAGTATAAAGATATTGCTGCTATCAATGGGTATAAGAAAGCAGCATCAGATGGTGAAGATTTAGATCACTATCTTAAAAAGTTAAATTTACTATCAAGAGATAACGGAAGAACACCAATGCAATGGGATGCTACAAAAAATGCTGGGTTTTCGAATGAAACACCATGGTTGCCTATTCATAAAAATCATACAAAAGTTAACGTCCTAAATCAAGAAAACGATCAAAACTCTGTATTGAATCATTTTAGAAAAATGGTAGCATTAAGAAAAGATAATCTGTTACTTGTATATGGGAATTATGAAATAATTCAAGAAGAGCACCCAACAATATATGCTTACAGTAGAACTTTAGAGGATCAGAAAATGTTAATTTTATTGAATTTTTCAGAGTTAGAGTCTAGTATTGAGTTGTCTAATTATGATGATTCCAAAGAAGTTCTTATAAACAACTATAGTGAGCTCTCAGTTGATAAAAACACCATCACTTTAAAGCCTTATCAGGCTGTAGTTTTGAAGTTATAATTTAATATTAAATAACGAATATGAAAATATCGAAACCAAGTTTATCCTTTTGGCAAATCTTTAATATGAATGTTGGATTTTTAGGAATTCAGTATAGTTTTGGATTACAACAAACAGCAATCAATCCTATTTTTTTATATTTAGGAGCCCCAGAAGATATGTTACCTATATTAAATATAGCAGGCCCAGTTACAGGATTAATAGTTCAACCTATTATTGGAGCACTGTCAGATAAAACATGGTCTTTAAAATGGGGTAGACGTAAGCCTTATTTCTTGATTGGCGCCTTACTTGGGAGTATTTGTTTGTTTATGTTTCCTCATAGTCCGGTTCTTTGGTTTGCCGTTGGATTACTTTGGATTTTAGATGTTGGTAATAATGTTGCCATGGAACCTTACAGAGCCTTTGTAGGAGATAAATTACCAGAAAAACAATTGAGTTTAGGATACCAAATGCAGAGTTTATTTTGTGGGTTGGGTACATTACTAGCTACAGGATCAATTCTGTTATTTCAATATTTATTTGGTGAAGAAGCAGATGTTGCAGGAACCATTCCACAATGGATTTATTATTCTTTTTATATAGGTGCTATTTTATCTTTAACCACCATTTTGTGGTCAGTATTCA